>ERZ777003.410-NODE-410-length-84611-cov-35.208607_pt1 | contig 84611 bp, 57 predicted proteins | sample MGYA00374956_ERZ777003 | MGnify/ENA primary metagenome ERZ777003 (study PRJEB29302, sample SAMN06268252) | bioreactor metagenome | isolation source: Joint BioEnergy Institute, California, USA | place: USA:Joint BioEnergy Institute, California, USA | collected...
TTTGCAGCCCTGGCCACGGCTGTTTCAGAACCTGCGCAGCAGCCGCGAAACCGAACTGATGGAGCGGTTCCCGATCCACGTCGTAACGGCCTGGCTTGGCAATACCCCGGCGGTGGCGATGCGACACTACCTGCAGGTACGGGAAGAGGACTTCGCCAAGGCGGCAGGACGCGAAGCAGAGGCGAAGCAGAATGCGAAGCAGTCTGTGCACGTTTCGGATGGCACTGACTCGCACGAAGAATGCAAAAACCCCCGGAAATACGCGAAAAACGCGGTATTACCGGGGGCAAGTGAAAGCGGGGAATGGGCTCGACTGGATTCGAACCAGCACTCAGTAAACCTGAACTAGGCCCTCAACCTAGCGCGTCTGCCAATTCCGCCACGAGCCCGGGAATTGCAGTCAATCAAATTAGTGTACGCGAGGGCACCGCTACGTCAAGGCAGACAGCAGCGTGGTCCATCAGGTTCGCGGCGCGGCGTGTACTGAGTCGGTGCCGCGGAACCGATACTAAGGATGAGGCGCTTTTTTGCGGTGGTCGCACCCGTCCGCACCAGCCCGTGCCACGGTTGTCGATGGCAGCCCTGGCGCGGGGCTGCGGCATGCTCGGTCCGGCAAGGCGCGTTGCCGCCGACACGGTAGGTATGGCAGGTAAATATGGTGCGATCGATTGAACCGCAAGCGCTGGCAAAGGCGGCAATCGTTGGGTGGTCGCAGGCTAGCCGCCGCGTGATCACACTCCCGGTCCTCGCCCGAACCTTCACCCCTAAACATGCGGGGGTAGCTAAAGGGGGGTGGCCCAGGCACAACAATTGCTAAAATCGCTTGTAAAAGTGCGCGGGCCACGCAGTCTTTGACGGCGCGCTACTCGCACTCCGTTTCGGGCGAGCTAGAATGGAGAGATTACACCGCCCCAAGATCCTCCCTCCCCACCTTTTCGGTTCCGGCATGCCAGGCCCGCCTGTCGATATCAATCCGTCCAACGCGGCGTACGTCGAGTCGCTCTATTTGCGGTATTTAGAAGATCCGCAAAGTGTTCCGGAAGCGTGGCGTCAATGGTTCGCCCAGCAAGACGGGGCAGAACCAGCGCAAGGCATTCCGCGGGGCGGCCCGTCGTTTAAGCCCAGCTCCATCTTCCATCCGCCGGCGCCCGCGGCCGAGAGCGTCAACTTGCATGTCGCTCGGTTGCAGGAACGTGCGGACCAGTTGGTCCGTAACTACCGCGTCCGCGGTCATATGATCGCCAAGGTCAATCCGCTGGGGATCCCGCGGCCGAACTTGCCGGAACTGGACCCGCAGACCTACGGCATTACCGAAGAAGACCTGAACCAACCGGTCTCCACCTCGTGGCTGCAACACGCCCAGGTGCATACGCTCCGGGAATTGATCGAGCGGATGCAGGAGACCTACTGCCGCAGCATCGGCGTGCAGTTCATGCACATCGATGACTTGCTGGTGCGGGAGTGGCTCCAGAACCGGATGGAGCGCACCGAGAATCGGCTGAAGCTGGAGCCGGCCGAGCAGCGGCGGATCCTCACCCGGCTGACCGACGCCGTAATCTTCGAGGAGTTCGTCCGCAAAAAGTACGTGGGCGCCAAGTCGTTCTCGCTGGAAGGGGCCGAAAGCCTCATCCCGCTGTTGGACCTGGCCATCGAGACGGCCGCCAACCAGGGCATCCGCGAGATCGTGCTGGGCATGGCCCACCGCGGCCGCCTCAACGTGCTGGCCAACATTCTTCAGAAGAGTCCTCAGGATATTTTCCGGGAATTTGAGGACTTGGATTCGCACCGCTACCGGGGCGGTGGCGACGTCAAATATCACCTCGGCCACAGCAACGACTGGATCACCGCCAGCGGCAAGAAAGTCCACCTCTCGCTGTGCTTCAACCCCAGCCACCTGGAATACGTCAACCCGGTGGCGCTGGGACGCATGCGGGCCAAGCAGGACCGGATCGAGGACTACGGCCGCGAGCGCGGCATGGTGCTGTTGATCCACGGCGACGCCGCGTTCATCGGCGAAGGCGTCGTGCAAGAGACGCTCAACCTGAGCCAACTGCCCGGCTACACCGTGGGCGGCACGCTGCACGTGGTGCTCAACAACCAGATCGGCTTCACCACGTCGCCCAACGAGGCCCGGTCGTCGACCTACGCGACCGACGTGGCCAAGATGCTTCAGATTCCGATCTTCCACGTCAACGGCGAGGACCCCGAGGCCGTGGCCCAGGTGGTCCGTCTGGCGCTGGAATTCCGCGCCACCTTCCACCGCGACGTGGTGATCGACATGTACTGCTACCGCCGCTGGGGTCACAACGAAGGCGACGAGCCCTCGTTCACCCAGCCGCTGCTGTACCAGGCGATCCAGCGCCGCAAGTCGGTGCGCGAGGGTTACCTCGAACACCTGCTCAAGCTGGGCGGCCTGACCGCGGAAGAAGCCGAGCAGATCGCCCAGGAACGGTACGAAGTGCTCGAGCAGGCCTTCCATGCCGCCCGCAAGGAAGACTACGTCCACAAGGTCAACACGCTGCAGGCGGCCTGGGAAGGCTACTACGGCGGCAATGAGCGCGAGGACGACGATCCCGAGACCGGGGCCCCGCGCGAGCTGTGCGCCGAAGTGCTGCGGCGGTTGTCGGAAGTGCCGCCCGACTTCAACGTGCACAGCAAGCTCAAGCGGTTCCTGTCGGCTCGCGCCGCCATGGCCGAGGGCGAAAAGCCCCTGGACTGGGCCGCCGGCGAAGCGTTGGCGCTGGGCACGCTGGCCATGCAGAAGCACAAGGTGCGCCTGACCGGCCAGGACAGCCAGCGCGGCACGTTCAGCCAGCGGCACGCCGTGCTGCACGACGTCAAGAACGGCGCCACCTACGACAGCTTCAACTTCCTCGCGCCGGATCAGGCCAAGGTCGAGATCCACAACAGCCCGCTCTCCGAAGTCGGCGTGCTGGGCTTTGAGTACGGCTACAGCCTGGACTTCCCCGAAGGCCTGGTGATGTGGGAGGCCCAGTTCGGCGACTTCGTCAACGCGGCCCAGGTGATTATCGACCAGTTCATCTGCAGTGCCGAGGACAAGTGGCGGCGGCTGAGCGGCGTGGTGCTGCTGTTGCCGCACGGCTTCGAAGGCCAGGGCCCCGAGCACAGCAGTGCCCGGCCCGAGCGCTTCCTGGAAGTGGCCGCCGAAGACAACATCCAGATCACCATGCCCAGCACGCCCGCGCAGTTCTTCCATCTGTTGCGGCGGCAGGTGCTGCGCAAGTGGCGTAAGCCGCTGGTCGTGTTCACGCCCAAGAGCCTGTTGCGTCACCCGCAGTGCGTGTCGATGCTGGACGAGTTCACCTCGGGTCGGTTCCAGCGGGTGATTCCCGATCACAACGCGGGTCCCAACTGCCGTCGGATCCTGTTGTGCAGCGGTAAGATTTACTACGACCTGCTGGCGGAACGCGAGAAACGCGAAATCGACGACGTGGCCATTGTCCGGCTCGAGCAGCTCTACCCGCTGCCGCTCAAGCAGTTGCGGGATGCGCTCAGCCCGTTCGCGGCCGACACTCCCCTGTACTGGGTGCAAGAGGAGCCCGCCAACATGGGAGCCTGGCGTTACTTGCTGGCTTCGCTTGGACACCGTCCGCTGGGCCGCTTCCAACTGAAGTGCATTGCCCGGGCGGCTTCGGCGTCGCCGGCGACGGGTTCGCCGGGTGCCCACCGCTTGGAGCAGCAGGAGCTGTTGGAGCAGGCGTTCGAAGCCGATACCGGCGTGGACGTCGCCCAGCCGACCGAGGATATCCACGCGTAAGCCCACCGGCCTCCGGGGCAGCGGCCTTGCAGGCCCGTCTGCCGCGGATTTTGCCAACCTTGCCCCCGGCGGAAGCGTCTGCGGACGCAGACGTGGCCGGGGTTCGCCAAACGGTTATTCGTATATCTCATTGCCCCCCAAACCAGTCCTTATTCCTCCAGAAACGAACAGCCAAACAGCCATGGCCCGCGAACTTAAAGTGCCTCAGGTGGGAGAATCCGTGCAGGAAGTGCAGGTTGGCCGTTGGCTCGTGAAAGAAGGCCAGTGGGTCGAGGCGGACCAGGAGCTGGTCGAAATCGAAACCGATAAGGCGAGCGTCGAGGTCTTCGCGCCCGCCGCCGGCGTGGTTTCCAAGATTCTCAAGAAGGAAGGCGATCCGGCCGACGTGGGCGAGGTGATCGGCTTGTTTGAGCCGCAGGATCAGCCCAGCGAAAACAGCCGCAGCAGCGCCCCGACGGATAACGCTCCCAAGACGGCGGAGCCGGCTCCGGCTACCGAGCAGGCGGCGGAGCACGATTACGAGGAAGTCGGCGGCGTGCGCGTGATGCCGTCGGCCCGGCGGCTGCTCACCAAGTATGGTCTGACGCCGCAGGAAGTACCGGCCACAGGCCCGGGCGGTCGGCTGCTCCAGGAAGACGTGCTGCGGTACGTCAAGGAGCGCGGTCTGGAGGAGGGCGAGCGGAAGGAAGCCGCTGCGAAGCAGCAGGCATCGACAACCACCGTGGTGGCGGAGAAACTGCTGCAACCGGCGCGCAGTGCCGGCGATAGTGCCCAACGCGAGGAAGAAGTTGTGCCGATGAGCCTCATCCGCCGCAGGATCGCGGCCCGCCTGGTCGAAGCTCAACACACGGCCGCCCTGCTGACCACCTTCAACGAGGTGGACATGTCGGCGGTGATGGAACTGCGCAAGCGATACAAGGACGAGTTTCAACAGAAGCACGGCGTGAAGCTGGGCTTCATGTCGTTCTTTGTGAAGGCGGCGGTCGAAGCCCTCAAGGCCTTCCCCGCGGTCAACGCCGAGATCCGCGGCAACAACATCATCTACCGCAACTACTACGACATCGGCGTGGCGATCGGCAGCGGCAAGGGCCTGGTGGTTCCGGCCCTTCGGAACGCCGAGCTGATGAGCTTTGCCGAGATCGAAAAGGCGATCAACGACTTCGCCACCCGGGCCCAAGAGAACAAGCTCTCGCCCGATGAACTGGTCGGCGGCACCTTCACCATCAGCAACGGCGGCGTGTACGGCTCACTGCTCTCGACGCCGATCGTCAACCCGCCGCAAAGCGGCATCCTGGGCATGCACGCCATCCAGGAGCGGCCCGTGGCCATCAACGGCCAGGTGGTGATCCGTCCGATGATGTACTTGGCGCTGACCTACGACCACCGCATCATCGACGGTCGCGAAGCCGTGTCGTTCCTCAAGCACATCAAAGAGTCGATCGAGGATCCGACCCGGATTCTGCTCGAAGTGTAAGAGCGGCACTTGCGCGTGCCACCGGCTCTGTGCGCCGCGCGCAGAGGTGATTGCGCGCTTGCGCACGCCTCACCCCCAGTATGAGCGGGGACGGTTACTCGCTACCTGGCTTAGGGTATGCGCGCCGTAAACCTGAAAGGCACGCGTGAGAAAACGGTTACCCGACTAGGGCCAAGCACTTGGCGCCTGCCGCTGTGCCAGCGATTCGCCGGAATCAACCAACCAGGCTACCGGCAGTACGAAAGCGCCAGCAGTGCAAATGATGTGACCAGCGTGGCGTCGTTCTCGAGCCAGCGCGGGTTGGTGTTCACCCACGAGCCGTTCTTCTGTTGCCGTTTGGCCAGCGCTTCGACCAGGTCGCGCCGCCAGTCGTGGTTCTTGCCGTCCGCGGCGGTGAGCTTGTCGGCGCCTAGCGCATTCAGGGCCTTGGCGAAGGTGTGGTAGTAGTAGTACAGGCCGGCGTCGCCCATGCCGGGGTTGCTGTCCAGGTCGTAGTACTTGCTGATCCAGCCCACGGCGGCTTTGACGCGCGGATCGTCCTTGTCGACGCCCGCGTAGATCATGCTCTTGAGGCCCGAGTAGGTCATCGCGCCATAGCTGCGCAGGCCTCCGTCGGGCGACTGGCGGTCTTCGCCCTGTTCGCCCACTACCGGCGTGTAATAGAACCCGCCATCGTTGATCTTGCCGGCGAACGGCGTGGTGTTGTGCTCGCTTTCGAGGTTCTGGCAGCGCGAGACGAAGACCAGGGCTTTTTGCAGCGCTTCGTCATCTTCTTTGGCGCCGCTGGCCTTAAGCGCGTCGATCAGGAACGACGTGTTGGAGAGGTCGGGCCGCGATTGGCCGCCGTAGCCGGCGCCGCCGTAAGCCGGGTCCGACTTCTGCTTGCCTTCGCCTTCGTCCCAGATGCCGGTCCGCAGGTAGCGGTTGGCCCCCTCGATGATCTTGTCGTACTTGCCGTCCTGGTTGGCGGCTTGCAGGCAGAGCACGGCCACGCAGGTTTCGTAGTTGCTCAGCCGGCTGCGGGGCGGATGGATGCCGCCATCGTCCTGGACAAACCGGGTAATGTACTCCAAACCCTTGGCCACAACGGGATCTTTAGGCGTACGGCCGCAGCGGATCAGGGCCAGCGTGGCCAAGGCCGTGGGGCCAAGACCTGCCCGCGAGTTGAACGAACCATCCGGAGCCTGCTGCGACTCAAGGAACCGGACGCCCCCGCTGATCATTTCCGCCACTTGGTCGTCGGTCGCCTTGGTGGCGGCGGCGGCCGGAGTGCCGTCGGCGGTTTGGGCCAGCGCCGGCTGGAAGCTCCCGGCCAGTACGCCCAGTGCTACCACCGCACAGCAGCCCGCTCGAAACCGGGAACCAGCACCGCGGGAACGAGTTGCCAGCCAGGAACGCAGCGTAAGCATGACGGACTCGCACAGGTCAGGGGGAGAGGGAACCAACATGCACTTCGCGAGCATGCCCGGCGCGTGGCGGATCGCACGCTTGCACACTCAAGCCAAGCCCTCGCAACTGCCGTTCCACAAGCTTACGACGCCGCAAATTGCCGGTCAGACAACCGTCGTAAGTCGCCCATCGATAAGAGGATTGCGCGATGCCGCCGGTGCGCGGGGCACTGGCACGCGGGTGGAAACTCCCTGACAACAAACCGCCACACGAGGCGAATCTTTCGCCGCCCATGGGCAGGTTTCGCACACACCCCGTGCGCGGCCCGTGCTGCGGCGAACGTTGTGCAATGCGCGCCGGGCTGGGATGATGCACGCGCTGCAACGGCCTACAAGAGATCCCAGATCACCTTGCCGTTGTTGACGATCTTCACCGGGCGGCCTTCGGGCGTGTGGAACTCGTCGTTGTAGTTGATGCCCAACAGGTGGTACATCGTGGCGGCCAGGTTCTCGGGCCCATGCGGATCGGTGGCGGGGCGTTCCGCCCGGTCGTCGGTAGCGCCCACCACGCGGCCGCCTTGCACGCCGCCTCCGCCCACCATCACGGTGAATGCCGGTCCCCAGTGGTCGCGGCCGGCGTTCTTGTTGATCCGCGGCGTGCGGCCGAACTCGCCGGTGACAATCACCAGGGTCCGCTCCAGCAAGCCGCGGTCGGCCAGGTCGGCCAGCAGGGCCGATAGCCCCTGGTCGAAGGCGGGCAACAGCTCGTTCTTGAGGATGTTGAAGTTGTTGTCGTGCGTGTCCCAGTTGGAGTGGTCGATGGTAACGCAGCGCACGCCGGCCTCGACCAGCCGCCGGGCCATCAGGCAGCTTTGTCCCAGCGAAGTGCGGCCGTAACGATCGCGGGTTGCCGTGCTTTCCGACGCGATGTCAAACGCCGCCTTGGCCTGTGGCGAGGTCATCATCGCAAAGGCCTTCTCGCGGAACACGCTCACGGTGCGCGCCTGATCGTTGGCCTCGCGTTCGGCTGCTTGCTGGAACCGGTCGACCTTGGTCAACAGGGCACGCCGGGCGTCGAGCCGGTTGGCCTCCAGCGAGAGCGGCGGCACGAGGTCCGGTACCGAGAAACCGGGAGCGTTGGGATCGGCCTCGATCACAAATGGCGAGGCCGAGGCTCCCAGGTACGCCGAGCCGGCGCTGGGGTGCATCTTGGGCAGGCACACATAAGGCGGCACCGCACCAGCCGACGAATCGCCCAGGCGCGGACCGAGCTTGCGGGCAATCACCGAGCCGTGGGAAGGCCACTGGTTGTTGGGCGACAGGCCAGAGTTGAATCCTGCCCGGGGCCGATACCCGGTCAGCATGTAATGGTCGGCCGATCCGTGGCTGGAATCGCCGTGCGCAAATGATCGGATCAGCGAGAATTTGTCCGCGTGCCGAGCCAGGTGCGGCAGGTGCTCGAGATCGGAAGAGCACACGTCTGAACTCCAGTCACACAGTGATCTCGTATGCCGTCTTCTGCTTGAAAAAAAGCTTGAGCTCCACAGTATCGATCGTGCTCAGGCCACCATGGAGGAACAGGATGATGACCGAGACATCATCCTTGGAACCGCGCCCACGCCGGGCCTCGGCCGCAAGAAGTTGCGGCAAATTAACCCCCATCCCAAAGACTCCAGCCGCGCCCACATGCAAGAAGCTGCGTCGCGAAAGGCCATCGCAATACACTCGGCGAGCGGATCGGGGAGTCATGGTGGCGGTTCCTGAAAGTAGGGTCCGCCGTGCGGACCGACGTCATGATCGAGTTGTTGGTTATTCTCTGGTGAGCTGCGGGGCCGCGGCGCACGTGCGCCATTTATGGATGCTTTGTCGTTCGCACGGCTCGCTGAGCCGTGGCACACGATGCATGCTGCGGCACGTATGACCGTCAGTGATTGAACACAAACTCCAGGCTGTTCATCAGGCTCCACGTCAGATCCTCGGCCGCCTTCTGACGGGCAGCGGCGCGGTCTGCGGTCTGGCTAACGTTACTTTCGCTGGCGGTTCGTAAGTGTTCCACGGCGACGGCCAGTTCTTCGGCGGTTGGCTGCCGGGCAAGCACCGTGAGGTAGATCTCCTCGGCCAACTGGTCGTCGTCGGCGATCGTGCGGCAAAGCTGTGCCACACGTCCGCCGGCATGACCGATCTTGGCCTGGATCTCCGGCCCGTTCATCAGGTGCAGCACCTGGGCGATGCTCGGTTCGACGTTCCGTTCGCACTCGCAGGCGGTCTCGCGGATCGGCCGGCCGAACACCTTGAGGAAATAGTGCGAAACGCGGTTGTCCCACAGTTGCACCGCCCGTGCCCCGGCAGGCACTCCGGAAAACTTCTCCGGCACGCCGGTCACCTGGCAGACGGCATCGAGCAGCACCTCGGCGCTGAGCCGTTTGAACAAGGCCCGGGAGTAATTTTGCTGATCGGCCGCATTGGTTTCGTTGGGCCGCGACGAAAGCTGGTAAGTCCGCGACGCCACGATCGTGCGGACCAACGCCCGCAGGTCGTAGCCGCTTTCCACCAGATGCGCCGCCAGGGCGTCGAGCAGTTCGCGATTGCTGGGCGGGTTGGTCAGGCGGAAATCATCCACCGGTTCCACCAGGCCGCGGCCCATCAGGCGAGCCCAAACACGGTTGGCCATGCTGCGGGCAAACCACGGATTCTCGGGAGCCACCAGCCAGGCGGCCAATTGGTGGCGAAGATCGGCCTGGGGCAGGGGGCCGGATGCCTGCGAAGCTGCGTCCGTCGTTACCTGTGATTCCCCCAGCGGGTGTGGCGGCACGACCTCGCCGGTGCGCGGGTGCAGCACCTTGGGCTGTCCTTGGCTGAAGAGCGCCTTCCGGCCGCCTACATCCTTGGTGCGAAGCTGCTGGAAGTACGCCTGCATGCCGTAGTAGTCGGACTGGCTCCAGCGATCGAACGGATGATGGTGGCACTCCGCGCAAGCGATCCGCACGCCCAACAAAACCTGGGCCAGCGTGCTGCTCACGTCGCCCGGCCGTTTGACCACGCTGTAGAAATGCCCGGCGGGCGCTTCATCGAGCGGGCCTTCGGCGGTGATCAGTTCGCGAGCGAATTGATCGAGCGGTTTGTTCTGGGCGAAGCTGTCGCGAATCCAGCGGTAATAAGCGTAGGCGTCCTTGCGGCCCAGCGTCTGCGTATCGACGCGAAGCAGATCAGCCCACAGGAGGGCCCAGTAGTCGGCAAACTCCGGCCGCCGCATCAGATCTTCGACCAGCCGGGCTCGCTTGTCGGGCGAGCGGTCGAGCAGGAATTGCCGGGCCTGATCGGCGGTGGGCAGCGTGCCGGTCAGATCCAGGTACACGCGGCGGAGGTACGTGGCATCGTCGGCTTCTTCCGACGGCACGATCTGCAACTGCCGCAGCCGGCGATGCACCAGGGTGTCGATGAAGTTGTACTCGGGCACGTCGGGCCAGGCGGCCAAGACCTGATCGCGCGGAATCAACGCCTGGAACGTGGCCACAGCACCCATGTAACTGGCCATGATGGCGACACTGCCGGGCGTATCCCCGGCGGTGACCAGGCCGGCCTCGTCGACGGTGGCCAGCCCTTCGTGGTTGGACTGGAACTGGGCCAGCTCGGTCACGTCAGCCCGATGGCCGTCGGTGTAGGTCGCCACCACGCGAAGCTGCTGCCGCCCTCCCATCGCCAGCACGCGCTGCGAAGGCGAAATCTCAATCGACGACACGGTCGGAGCATCGGCCGCGCCGCGTGGGCAGCCGGCGGCAATCCACTCCCGCAGCGTACGATAGGCCAGGCTATCGGCGGCAATCCGCGTTCCGCCGCCGTGCGGGGCCAGGCCGGCCGCCTTTTGCAGCAGCAGGCTCCGCTCGGCCGCGGCCGGGAAGATGCGCCGCCCTCGGGCTTCTTTTGTCAGGGCGTCGTAATCGGCCTGCGGATCAAAGCCGAATACCGAGAGCTTGAAACCGTTCTGCCCTTCGGCCTTGCCGTGGCAACCGGAAGTGTTGCAGGCATACCGGGTAAGTAGCGGAAGAATGTCGTTGGTAAAGTGCAGTGGACGCGGCTCGTCGGCCGCGCTCACCGCGACCGGCACCTGGATGGTACGGCCGGCGGCGATCACTTCGACAATGCCTTGTCCGTTACCGACGCTGCTGACCACGCCCCGGGGCGAAACGGCCACCACGTCCGGCGTGAGCGAGCGAAACTCCGCCCGGCTGGTGAGGTCGACCACGGTCACCGCCGCGCCCGGCTGAGCATTGCCGCCGGGCTGATCGGCCAAGTGGCCTTCCACCAGCAGCGACCAGCGGGCCCCGGGCCGATCCAGCACCACCTGTGCCGGGCTGACGGCGACCGAGGCAATGTTGTCGGGCAGCGCGACCTCTGGTGCCGCCGCCACGGCCTGCTTCCCAGTGAACATCAGCCCGGCAAGCAGTGCGGCCCACAGAACGGCCCGCGGCAGATCGTAGCGGCGGCGTGTCATGGCTGGTGGGGAGGCTTTGCAAGTGGGGTGGGGCTGAAACCGTGGCGGGACGATCACGCGGCGCGCCGGCGATGGGCAGCCAGCGCGCAGCGAGTGGCGCGTAAAGCACGTTAAGGCATATTCGCCCCAACGCATCAAATACTTTCGATTAGTCTATCCGCCAGAATGGGGGATGCAAAGAGAAGTTTGGTCCCGAGAGTGCGGTGTTGGGAGTCTGCCAGCTACGGGCCGGCCGCGGTGTCCGGTCAGTCAAAGCACGCAGCCTAAAGCTTCCAAGCGGCTCGGCGGTCAGCACTCGACCGCATTGCGGATGCCCAGGCGGAAGATCACCCACAGCGCCCCCCAGGCTTCGCGCGGGTTGATCTTGGAGCTGCCGTGTACGCGGTCGGCGAAGGTAATCGGCGTTTCGCCGATCCGGGCTCCGGCTCGCTTGGCATGCCAGAGGATCTCTTCCTGGAACGAGTAGCCCTGCGAGGCGATCGAATCCAGGTCCAGCTTCTTAAGCAGTTCGGTGCGGTAACAGCGGAAAGCTCCGCTGCAATCGCGCGGCGAAAGTCCAAGCAGCATCCGGGCATACGCATTGACCGCCCGGCTCATCAGGTGCCGCTTGAGCGGCCAGCCTTCGATCTTGCCGCCGGGCACGTACCGCGAGCCGATCATGATGTCCACCCGCTGGTCGCCCTCGCGTTGCATTCCGGCCAGAATGGCCGGCAGGTAGCGGGGATGGTGACTGAAATCAGCGTCCATGTTGAGCACCAGGTCGTAACCGTGCTCGATGGCCCATTTCATGCCGGCCACGGTGGCCGAGCCTAGTCCCAACTTGCCGCTGCGGTGCAGACAGTGCAGGCGAGGCTCGCGGGCGGCCGTTTCATCGCACCAGCGGCCCGTGCCGTCGGGCGAATTGTCATCGATCACCAGGATGTCCACCTGCGGCGCATAACGAAAGATCTCCTCCACCAGCGCCGGGAGGTTCTCCAGCTCGTTGTAGGTAGCGATCGTGACCAACGTGCGGGCACCGCTCATGGCGGCCGGGTTCCTTGCACTTGCGTCGGCGGGCGTTGCCCGAGGAAGGGCAGGCGTTCACAATCTGTCGCGGCAGGCTTTAGGGGGACGTAGCCGCGAAAAGGCGGGCAGGTTGCAACTTCCCCCAAACGTACCTTATTAGGCCGGCGATTGAACGGCGAGGCTGCCGTCCGCCGGGCCGCTGGTCAGACGGCGCTGTTACAACCGGCACCAGCCGCAATTCCTGTCCGGCGGCGGGGTGCGCAGGCCGGTCGGCCGGGGGGCTGAATTTGCGGTTTTCGGCCCCCGCGGCTGTAAGTGCGGTTGTGGCGGATTATGATGAAACAAAGGTGGCGGCTTGTTTCCGCCCTGCCGGCCGGGTGCCGCCCCGCGGTTTTCTGTGGCACCGGAGGCCGGTTTTTGCTTGTTGGCCTGGTACGTTTCCGGAACGCGTACCGCCCGATCTCATCCAGTGCGTTACCCCCATCGGGTGTTTGTCATGTCGCACCGTTTGCTGTCGATTGCGCTCATTTGGATGTTGGGTTGGTGCGTGAGCACGGCCCAGGCTCAGATCACCCGGTCCGCCGTCGTCCCGCAGGAAGAGGCACGCCGTCACGGGTTGCATCGGGCCTGGATGACCCAGGTGGATATGGACCGCACCAAGGATCGCGTGCGGAGCATCGTGCTGTATCAGCCGCAGCCCGTGCCGTCGGCTCAGCCCGCCGCCCAGGGCAAACCGCTCAAGGTAGGCGGCGAGGACCAGGCGGAGGAGAACACCGAACCGGCCGATAACAACAATCCGTTCGGCAACAACCAGGGCGGCGCGGCCAACGACAACCCGTTTGGTGCCGACCCGGCCGCGGATGAAAACGCCGAAGGCGACAACGACTCCGAATCTGCTGAAGACGATGCCCCCCAGGCTGATGCCGCGCCTGCAAAACCCGCGGTCACGCTACCGGGCGAGCCGGGCATGCTGCTGGTGCAGACCGAGATGGGTCTGCTGCACGCCCTGGATGCGGAAACCGGCCGCACGATCTGGGTGCAGCAGATCGGTAACCGCCTTCAGCCCAGCGAAACTCCGGCGGTCAACGACAAGTACGTGGCCGTCATCAACGGCATGCAGTTGTATCTGCTGGAGCGCAGGAATGGCCGGTTGATCTGGCAGCGCAAGCTGGCCAACGTGGCGATCTGCGGCCCGACGCTCTCCGAGAACTTTGCGTACGCACTGGCGATTGACGGCAAGCTGACGGCCTTCAACGTCGAAGATCCCAGCCGCAACTGGCACTACAGCTCGTTTGGCCGGGTGGAATCGCCGCTGATTGTCGGCCGGCGGTCGATGGCCTGGGCGTCGGACCGCGGCCACGTGTACCTGAGCAAGGTCGATTCGCCCGAGCTGTTGGGCCGGTTCGAGAGCGGCAAGCCCGTCACCGCGCAATTGACCTACTGGCCGCCGCTGATCTATGCCCCGTCGCAGGACGGCTACCTGTACGCCTTGAACGAGAGCGACGGCTCGGCGGTATGGCGGCACTCGCTGGGTGTGGCGCTGCGCCAGGCGGCCACGCCGATCGGCGACACGGTGTACGTCGTGCCTGAAACCGGCGGCCTGCTGGCGCTGTCGAATCAGCACGGCTTGGAGAAATGGTTCGTGCCGCAGATCGAACAATTTGTCGCGGCCAGCCCTTCGCGGCTCTATGCCTACGACAAGGGACGCCGGCTGGTCGTGCTTAACCGCGAGACCGGGGCCCCCATTACGTCGCTGGCTCTGCCGGGCGTCGACGTGGTGTTCTCCAACCGGCAGAGCGACCGGTTGTACGTCGGCACGTCTACGGGGTTGATCCAGTGCCTGCACGAGATCGGCCTGGACAAGCCGATGGTGCATACGTTCCCGCCGGCTCCCAAGGCTCCTACCCGCGGCAACCGCGCTGCCGCCAACCAGGAGCAGGAACAGGATCAGCAGTAACGTAGCGGGAGGCGTTTAGCGCGACCCGACGGCGGGCTGCTGCACCACCCGGGTGTCGTCGGCCGGCAGACTGGCCAGCCAGTGCGAAGCCTCGGCGAAGTCGGGCTGGTGCTTGAGCGCCTGTTCAAAGTGGTGTCGAGCAGCCCCATATTGCTTCCGCTGCATCAGCAGGTAGCCCACGTTGTAGTACGCCACGGCCGGCGAATGCACGTCGGTCAGTTGCAGGTACGCTTCCTCCAACTGATTCATCTCCACCAGCACCATCGCCAGGTTGTTGCGGTAACGCACTTCCGTGGGCTTGAGCTGGCAGGCCGACTGCAACATGCCGGCGGCCTGGTCGAGCTTCGATTGCCGGGCCAGGCACAGGCCGTAGTCGTTGCGAGCGGTGGCGTCGTTGGGATGATACTCGATCGCCTGGCGATACAGCCGGTCGGCCTCGGCGAAGTTGCTTTGCCGATCCTGCATGCGGGCATAAGCCAGCAGGGCATCGAGCGATTTGGGCTCTTTCTCCAGCGCCCGCTTGTACTGTTCTTCGGCCGCGGCCAGATTGCCCGACCGCTCGTGCATCTGAGCCATCACCACGAACAGCTCGACGGTGGGCTCGGTCTTGCTATGGACGGAGAGCGGGTCGCCCTTGCTGCCTTCGGAAGCCGAGCCCGAAGTCTTTACGGCCGACTTCACGCCCGAAACCAGTTTGCCTACGCCCTTGGACTCAGGCTTGGCGACGGGCGCCATGGGCGTATTGAGTCCACGGCCGCTGGAAGCATCCACGTGGCCAAGCATACCGCTATTGGTCTTGCCGGCGCAGCCGGGTGCCATCAATGCGACGATGGCCAACAAGCAATAGCAGGAGACTTTCACGCCGAGCCCTCCCTGGTTCGGTCTGCGGGCCGCCACGGTGCTTGCGGGTAAGGAGCTGGCACAGGACGGCAGACAGAAATGCAGCTTATCTGAGAAGATCGTCCGCGACGGCACAGTCACTTGACGGCAAACTTTGCCGTCTACCCAAGAGAGGGGGGGCGCTTCCGGCGATTGCTGGCACGCTCCTGGAGATGTGTTTCAAGTGCCAGAAGCTGGTTGGGCGGCTATGGATGGAGGTGGCCGCGCCGAGCTGGGAGCAGCACCTACGCGGCTGCCCCTGGTCCCTTCGACGGCGCGCATGGGAAAGCCAGGGGCAGCACGGAGACCGGTGGGCGTTTATTGATTACTGCTCTACCATGGCGGCTTGGTTGATTTCGGCGGCCAGCTGGCTGAGCTTCTCGTCGGTGGCCTTCTCCTCGGCCAGCGTTTCGCCCAGCAGCTTGTGCGCCTGGGTATAGCCCAACTGCTCGGCCCAGGTGCAAAGCGTGCCGTAGGTGGCGATTTCGTAGTGCTCGGCCTTCTGGGCGGAGGCGATCAACATGGCGTCGCGAACGGCAGGCTCGCCGTCTTCTTCCATCACTTCCTTGCCTTCCTCAATCAGCCCGGCCATGGCTTCGCACTTCTTGGCCCGGGGCGCGCGTTCCAGGGTTTGGAACACCTTTTCCAGCCGTTCGATCTGTTTCTTGGTTTCTTCCAGATGCTGCTCAAAGCACTGTTTCAGCGTGTCGCTGGAGGCCTTTTTGGCTAACTTGGGCAAAGCCTGGGCCAGTTGCTTTTCGGCGCTGAGCACGTCGCGCAATTCGTCGTAGAAACAGTCTTCCAGATGCCGCATCGACATGGTTTTTTCTCCTGCGAAGGTGTGAGGGTGATTGCTCCGCTTGGGTGCGGCGGCGTTACCTCGTGAAGTGAAGCAACCACGTTTGCAATTGGCGTGCCAGCACCTTCGCAGCGGCGTATTCCTGCGATGTGTGCCGCACATCAAAGACCACGACGATGCACGCAACCTGCCGCCGGGGGCGGTTTCCGGCTGCTTTGGGGGCGCGGCGAAAGAACATCCCAAGAAAGCTGCCTACGTCCCGCTTGCGGTGCCGACCGCGCGTGCGACAGCCGCCAGACCATAAGCCCATGGCGCGTGGATGGCCGACGTGGCCGCTGCCGTGCCAGCACTGCAGTCACCCCCGGGGGCAGGTCGCGCGTTCTTCGCTCCACAGGGGCTCGTTTCACGCGGCTAGCAATGCCGCCTGCGATGGTCCAGCACGCCCTGCATGACGGCACGTTTTCCCCTGGATTGTGGCCGGGCACACCGTGGCGACTTGGGTTAGGGATGCTGGCATTGCCTGGGCTGCTGCCGCACCACCGCTGCAAACGGAAAAGTTTGACATTTCAGTTAAACCCTCATCACCCTCCCTGCCGATGTTGCGACCGAGGTATTCTCCCAGCCCCCTCGCAATTGAGAGCTAGTCATGCTGCGTCCCATCCTGCTTTCGATGACTGTGGCCGCCTTCGGGGCCACCGTGGTGCATGGACAGGGGCATCACCATCACGCGCAGCAGCAATCGCCCGGTTTGATTGAGCGCGTGCAGAACTTCTTCAGCGGCGGCAGTTCGCAGCCGTCGGCACAGCCGCAGCATGTGTACACCCAGTCGCACGGCCACCGGAAACCGGCCGGTTTCACGGGTCCGCGCGTGCCGCAGGCGCCGCAACCCTCGCCGCAGCATCAGCAATCGATGCCGCAGCCGCGGTACACGGGTCCGACGGCGCCTCCGCAACCGCCGCGGGTCGATTACAGCGCGCCGCGGCCCTCGAGCCAGTACCGCAGCCAGGCCTCGCAGCAGGCCGCGCCGTCCGGCACCGGTTCCAGCAGCTATGCGCAGCAGCCGCCGGTTCCTACCCGCGAGTACGATTACGGCTCCAGCAGTGTCCGCTCGGCGATGCGTTCGCCGGAGGTGAACAGCAGCACGTCGCGTTCGTCGTCGGCTGCGGCATCTTCGCGCAGTTCTTCGGGCTACGCGGCCGAGTCGACGCAGCGGCCCAGCTCGATCACTTACGAAAAATCGCCCAGCCCGCGTGCCACAACCCGCGGCTATTCGTCGCGTCGTGCGACTTCGTCGTCTGAGACGGCCAGCAGTTCGTCGCGTTCGTACGGCAGCACCGCGGCGAGCAGCGACGCCGAGGTGCCTCGTCCGCCGGCGACCGAGGACACGGCGACCACGTCCAGCCGCAGCTTGCGCGGTTGGGCTGCTTCGACGACCACACCGCCGGAGCCCACGGAGGACGAACCGAGCGGCTTCCCCACGCCGGCCGAGACGGCCCAGGGGCCCAAGCCGATCGCTCGCGAAATCGAGGCCGACACCGCCACCAGCGAGAAGGCGGACGAGCAGGCACCGCACGTTGCCAGCAAGTCGAGCCGCGTGCCGGCGACCAGCAGCCCGGCGCTGGCTGAATCCGCCGAACCTACTCCGGCTAAGACCGAGCCCACCAAACCTGAACAAGCCGAGCCGGCCCCGACGGTGGCCAACAAGTCGCAGCAGTCGGCTCCGGCCGCTTCGAACACGGCGGCTGCCTTGCCCTCGGCTCGTGAAGAAAGCCCCACGCGTGCCGCGGCCAATCGCGGCCTGGGTGCCCAGGGCGTGTTGTTCCGCCGTTCGGGTCCGCAGCTTTCGGTCGAAACCATCGGTCCCAAGCAGATCGTGCTGAACCGCGATGCCAGCTATCAACTGGTGTTGCGCAACTCGGGCGATACGCCTGCCCGCGAAGTTACCGTGAGCATCGACGTGCCTGCCTGGGCCGACGTGGTGGAGCTTTCGCCGTCGACCGGTACGGCTCCGCATCCCAAGGCCAGCGACGGCGGCAAGGTCCGCTGGACGGTGCCCGAGATGGCTGCCCAAAGCGAAGCCACGCTGCTGGTGAAGCTGTTGCCGCGGGAAAGCAAGCCGTTGCAACTGGCCGTGCAGTGGCACTCGGCCCCGATCAGTTCGCACGTGAATGTCGAGGTCAAAGAGCCCAAGCTGTTGCTCACGATCAAAGGCCCCAGCGAAGTGGAGTTCGGCTCCCGGGCCGTGTATGAACTCACCTTTGAAAATCCCGGCACCGCCGACGCCGAACGCGTGATGGTCAAACTGATGCCGATCGATCCGGGCGATACGGCCGATGCCCACGAGATCGGCACCATCGCCGCCGGCTCGCGCAAGGTGGTGGAGATCGAACTGATCGCTCGCCAGGAAGGCAAGCTGCTGATCCAGGCCGAAGCCACGGCCGAGGGTGGGCTGCGTTCCAACATTCATCACGACGTGCTGGTTCGCCGGCCCGGTCTGAAGATCGAAGTCCAAGGCCCCGAGTTCCGCTATGCCCGCACCGAGGGCACGTACCGGATCGTGGTCCATAACCCCGGCACCTCGCCTGCCCGCAACGTCAAGGTGGGCCTGAACGTGCCGCCGGGTACGACGGTGCGCGACATTTCGCACGGCGGCAAGCTGGCCAAAGAGGACGACCAGAATCAGATCCGCTGGAGCCTGGACGTGCTGCCCGAAGGCGAAGCCAAGACGCTGGAAGTGCGCTGCGCCCTGGAGCAGCCGGGCACCTGCCGGTTGCAGGCGGTGGCCGTAGCCGACGGCAATCTGCGTGACACAAACTTCATCTCGACCGAGGTGGAAGCCGTCGCCGAACTGGCCCTCGACGTGCACGACCCGCGCGGTCCGCTGCCGGTGGGCGAGGACGTCACCTATGAGATCATCCTGCGGAACCGCGGCACTAAGGCCGCCGAGAATGTCCACCTGACCGCGGCGTTCTCGCACGGTATTGAGCCACTGGCCGCTTCCGGCGCCACGTTCGAGATCCGCGGCGGCCAGGTGATCCTGGGCCCGGTGCGGCTGCTCAACGCGGGCGAAGAACTGAAGATCCAGGTCAAAGCCCGGGCGGTGACCGCCGGCAATCACGAGTTCCGGGTGGAAGCCGTGTGCCACGACCTGGATGTACGGCTGGCCCAGCAGGGCACGACGCGGTACTACGGCGACGGCGGCCAGATGGCGCCTCGCACGGCGACCGCGCCCTCGCGGCCCGGTAGCTCGCGGCGGTATGAGGCGCTGCCGCAGACTGACCACGAGCCGCTGCGTCCGCTGCCGGACCCGGCCAGCGGTGGCATGGAGCCGACGCCTGCTGGCGAACCGACCCCGGCCGGGGAACCCACGCCGGCCGGTGAGCCGACTCCGGCTGGTGAGCCTACACCCGCTGGTGAGCCGACGCCTGCCGAACCGCTGCCGGATGCCTGATCGGCGCTCCCATTGCTGAAAACGTAAAACGGCCCTGCTTCCCACGGTAACCTAGGAAGCAGGGCCGCTTTTTATTTGGAACGAAGTGAGAACAACTCCGGGTTCGCCGGCACACTCGCCCCCCGCACCGCCGCTGGCGACTACTGGGCTGAAGCCTGCGTCTGGTTCTGGAGCGCGTCGGTGTAAGGCTTGCCGGATTCGTACAGCGCCAACTGCTGCTTGTAGCGCTCCAGGTCCTTCTCGCTTACCGAGTCGTCGGCCAGAGAGATGGCTTTCTTCTGGGCTTCCACCGCCTCCTGATAGTTGCCGCTGCGAGCCAGGGCCGCGGCCAGGATCGACAGGTAGCGAGGATTTTCGCCGCCCAGCTCGATCGCCCGGCGGGCCGAGCGCAGCGCCAGGTCGGTGCGGCGGATGCGCGAGTCGGGGCAGGTCGCCCGCAACCAGGCGGCGCTGGCAAACGCGCGGTGATAGTCGGGATCGACGGCCAGCGCGGCGTTGTAGTCGCGCAGCGCCTGATCGTACTGGCCGGTATCGGCGTAGGCATCGCCGCGGTTGGTCAAAGCTCCCGTGTGGCGACTGTTGATCCGCAGCGCCTGGTTGTAGTCGTTGAAGGCCGAGCGATAATCGCCCTGCAGATAGTTCACAAAGCCGCGGGCGTTGTAAGCGTCGGCGTTACGGGCATCGAGCCGGATGGCCGCCGTGTAATCCTGCTTGGCTTTTTCCAGGTCGTTCAGCAGGAAGTAGGCTTCGCCGCGGTTGAACCGGGCCTTGGTGTGCTCGGGATCAAGTTCCAGCACGGTGGTGAAGTCGGCAATCGCGTTCTCCAAGTCACCCTTGGTGGCGTAGCAGAACGCGCGGTTGTGAACGTACTTGGCCTGCTTGCTGTCGTACTTGATGGCGGCGTTGAAGTCCTCGAGGGCCTTGTCCACGTCGCCGGCATCGAGCCGCTGCTGACCCCGGGCGTTGTAGGCCCAGGCGGCCAGGTTCTTGCCGTAGTCGGCGAACTTGGGATCGTCGGTGTTCTTCAGCCCCTGTTCACACAGTTCGATCACCTTGTCGTAGGTGTCGGCGCTGCGAGGGCCTTGGGTCAGTTTATAGGCTTCGCGAAAGGCATCGGGGCCCGCAGGTTTCTGCGCCCTTTCATCCTGAGCCCACGTGGTGCCGCAACACAAGGTAGCCACCAGCGGCAGCCAGATCATGACTCGGAGCGTGCGCTTCATCCGTCATTTCTCCCTGGAGAGGAACCTGGTAACCGGCTGCGTCCGGTACGCAACCACGAGCGCGCTTGCGGCGCAACCGAACCCATGTCGCATCGTGGAGCGGCATCCATCGCGGCCAGCGCGCCCTGCCTGCTGCGCAAGCCGCACCGCCGCCGTGAATTTGCTTGCAGCATCAAAGAGCCAAAAATCGCGCGGCCGGCAGCAAGAGCTAAAGGACGTGTGGCTTGCAACGGTCATTAGTTTGCCCCGACCGCGGCCCAAACTCAACGGGTGGCTTTCCCGATTTAGGGGGGAGGGTTTTCTGAATCCCGCCCGGTCATAAGCTCGCAGACGCTAGCAAGAACCTTCCGTCGCAGGTACCCCGCCCGCGGTGGCAAACAGGATCATATGCCGCCAGGGGGCGGCATTTACCGGCGCATATCCAGCAGATGCGCCTGCTCCTGCACCCACAATTCCACCCGCTCGCGCCAAGGAAAGCTGGCCGCCATCATGGCGATGGGCAGCGACGACAGTGCCAACAGCCACGGCTGCGACGACAGAAAAAAGAAAACGATGTTGATCAGGGCCGCGGCTTCCAGCAGCACCAGCCCAATCAATTGCCGCTTGAGATAGATCTGGTGCAGGGCACCCTGCCGTTTCTCCTCGATCTCTTGCGGCGTGCCTTCCAGTTGCTGCAACCGCCGCCGGTCGGCGTCGGCCACCAGGTTCGGCACGATCAGCCAAAGGAAGATGTCCAGCACGGTGCCCACCGCGGCAATGTAGCTCCACTGCGGGTCGATCTGCGGCTCCTCGCCCAGCGCCAAAAACACGGCCGCAACGCCGAAGGTGATAGGGCTGGCCGTGAGCACGACCGTCAGCAATTGGGCAGCCTTCAAGCTGTTTTCAGGCGAGATCTTGGCGGGGTCTTGATACATCGACAGCCGATCCAGAAAAGCTAACCCTTAGCTGGGAACGCTCGTTCGTGCGAAACCGCTTCGCCAGCGTAACCGAGAGTCTGACCGCTGTTAAGCCAGCAGGCCCGCGAAGCGAATGCGCGATCATCGCGTTCCGCTGGCGGTCGCGCCACGCGGCCACCGGCAATTTAGGACTCGTTCGATTTGCCCGAATCTTGTTGAATCTCGCCGCTGCTGTCAGTTCTTGGCGGCCACGCTCAGACCGGAATCAACCGCGGCTTGTGCTACGGCGGTCCATCGCAAAAGCGTAACCCGTAAGACATTTCTGCAACCGTCCCATTGACCCGATCAACCGCGGCGGAGAATGATTGGCATGTGCCTGCAACTGTGCGACACGTACTTGCGCGCCCAGTAAGGAGGTTCGCTATGCGCTGGGAGGGAAGGCGTCAAAGCGAAAACATCGAGGATCGCCGTGGCCAAGGCGGAGGACGCCGCATCGCCATGGGCGGTGGGCTGGGAACCGTGGTGTTGATCCTGCTGGCGATGGCCCTGGGCGTGGATCCGCGAGCCCTGTTCCAAGGCGGTGGCCCGGCCGTACCGCAGCAGCAACAAGGTCAGCGCATCGCCGATCCGCAGCAGGAGCGGCTCAAACAGTTCGTGGCCGTAGTCCTGGCCGATACCGAGGAAGTGTGGCACGAGCAGTTCCGCCGGATGGGCAAGACCTATCGCGAGCCCAAGCTGGTGCTGTTCTCCGGCTCGGTCGAATCGGCCTGCGGCTTTGCCAGCTCGGCGGTCGGACCTTTCTACTGCCCGGCCGACGAAAAGCTGTACATCGATCTGAGCTTTTTTGACGAACTGGATCAGCGGCTGGGTGCGCCAGGCGACTTCGCGCAGGCGTATGTGATCGCCCATGAAGTCGGCCACCACGTGCAGAACCTGCTGGGCATCTCCGACTGGGTGCAAAGCCAGCGGCGGCAACTCAGCGAAGCCGAGTACAACCAGCTTTCCGTGCGGTTGGAACTGCAAGCCGATTTCCTGGCCGGCGTCTGGGCGCATTACGCCCAAGCCAAGTTCAAGGTCCTCGAGCCGGGCGACTTGGAAGAAGCCTTCCAGGCGGCACAGGCGATCGGCGACGACCGGCTCCAGCGACGCGCACAAGGCTACGTGGTGCCCGACTCGTTCACCCACGGCACCTCGGAACAGCGTTTGCGCTGGTTCCGCCGCGGTTTTGAAACAGGCGACCTGAACCAGGGCGACACCTTCCGCGCTAAGGAACTGTAAGCCGAGGTCTTACGAACCGCGGCAGGGTACGCTGTGCGGACCAACTTGCCTGATTGTCCTTGCCGGCCGCGTGATCATCGTTGGCAAGAAACAATCTCCTCAGGCGCCGTCGCGCCAAGGTTCATCCATTCATCGGATGCAAACATCTGAATCAACCCAACCATCGAGTCCGGCAAACACCATGGATCTGGTCGACGTTACGGTCTACTACCTGGAGATGCGGCAGCACGTCACGCGCGAGGTGCCGCCGCCGCGGGACGATCTCTTAGTCCTGCACGCCCAGCGGCCCAGCGTGCGATACTACCGCTTTCTGTACAACGGCGTGGGCGAAGAATACCGCTGGCTCAGCCGCCGCAAGCTGGACGATGACAGTCTGGCCGCGATTATTCACGATCCGCGGGTTGAAGTTCACGTGCTGCACGTCGCCGGCTGCCCTGCCGGCATGGCCGAGCTCGACCGCCGCAAAGAAGGCGAGATCCAGCTCACCCAGTTTGGCTTGATGCCGGAGTTCATCGGCCAGGGATTGGGCCGCTGGTTCTTGAAGTGGACCGTTGATCGGGCATGGAGCTATCAGCCGCAGCGGTTCTGGTTGCACACCTGCACGCTCGACCATCCGGCGGCGCTTCCCAACTATCTCAAAGCAGGCTTCGTGGAATACAAGCGCGAGCACCTGCGGCGCGAGTATTGATGGAACATTGATGGCGGGTGTTTGACAGTGCGCGCCGCGGTATCCCAACCGCCGTGTTACTTCACGCCGCGCAGCACCGCCCACATGTCGCGATGCCAGGGAGCATCGACCTGGCGAAAACCTGCCTGGCGAAAATAGTCCAACTGCTCGGCAATGGTCTGGTGGCAATCGTCGCCACTGGTGCGCGGCTCGCCAAAGCCGCCGATATTGCGGGCTTGCCACTGCTGCAGCGCATCGTGGAACGATTCGGCAACCTTGCCGGTGGCGATCATCGCGTCCATGTGCCGGCCCCAGGCTTGCATCTGCTGCAAGTAAACGGCGTCGTCCTCATCGCGGATCTCATCGCCGTTGGCCAGGATGCCGCCTGCGGCCAGGCAGTCGAAGCACCGCTGATAAAGCTGCTGCTTCTCGCCGGCATCCAAATGATGAATGGCCGACATGCTCACAATCGCCGTCGGCCGATCGGCCAGCAGCGTCGTCCAATCGTCCTGCAAGCGCGAGAGTGCCACCTGCCCACGCGCGCCGAATGGTTCCACGCGCCGGGCCGCGATCTCGAGGGCTGCTTCCGATTGGTCGATCACCAACACCCGGGCCGTGGGCGAAGCCGCCAGAATACGCTCCGCCAGCCGGCCGGTTCCGCCGCCCAGGTCGATCACATAGCCGGTGGCGTCGGCCGCCAGCAGCATATCGGTCAGAAACTGCTGAAGCTCCAGGTAATGCGGATGCACGTACTCGGCCGAGGCATCGTAACCGGCCGCCAGTTCCTGTTTGTTCCAGCGGTATTGCGTCATGGCAGGCGGAGCTTGGTGGAACGCCCGTTGGTCGGTCGAATCGAATCCGCGGGGCGCTGAAGAAAAGGAAGGGCCGCGAAACTACAAAACCACCTGCGCATGCGAACGCCGCAGTTGTCCGCACGCGGCATTGATCTTGTCGCCCTTGCGGCGGCGCACCTGCACGCGGACACCGCCGGCTTCGAGCGTGGCCACAAAGCGGTTAACGGTATGCTCATCGGGCGTGCCATAGGGCAGACCGGCCACCGGATTGTACGGGATGACGTTCACCAAGGCCTCACGGCCGCGCAGCCGGGCGGCCAATTCGCGGGCGTGAGCCACCCCGTCGTTCTCGCCGGCCAGCAGCACGTATTCAAAGGTAAGCCGGCGGCCGGTGCGGGCGAAGTAATGATCGGCCGCGTTCAAAATGGCATCGAGGCCGATCCGCGCGTTTACCTTCACCAGCCGGTTGCGCAGCTCGTCGTTGGGCGCATGCAGCGACACGGCCAGGTGGTACGGGATACGGTCTTCGGCCAGGCGGTTGATCGCCGCGGGCAAGCCTACGGTCGAGATGGTGATCCGCCGGGCACTGATGCCCAACTTGTTCGGGTCGCTGGCATCGCCCAGGGCCGGCAGCAGGTTGTCGAGGTTGGCCAGCGGTTCGCCCATGCCCATCACCACGATGTGGCTCAGGCGTTCCTCCGGCCGCAGCAGCCGATTGAGCTGAAGCATCTCCTCGACGATTTCGCCCCGGGTGAGGTTGCGGGCGACGCCTTCCAGGCCGCTGGCGCAGAAGACGCAGCCCATCGCACAGCCGACCTGCGTGCTGATGCAGATGGTGCGTCGCAGCGGCCCCTGGCGCAGGAGCACGCACTCGATGCGGTGACCGTCGGCCAGTTCCAACAGCAGCTTTTCGGTGCCGTCCTCAGCCTTCAGATGCGTGGCGATGCGGCTCGTCCAGAGGGTGAACGAGGCGGCCAGCTCTTCGCGCAATGCCTTGGGCAGGTTCGACATCTCGTCGAAACCGCCAGCCCGTTTCTCAAAGACCCAATTGCGAATCTGCGCAGCGCGATACTTCGGCTGGCCGCGCTCGGCAAGCCAGGTTTCTAACTGCTGCTGGTCGAGTTGAAGCAGGTGCTGCACAGGGATTGGTTGAACCGGGGATCAAGCCGCAGGGAACCGCGACCAGCCGCGTCACGGTACGGCTTTGCGGACCAGGCAGATAAGACAACGGCGGCGCGCATGGCTGCCGCCCGTTGATATTGTCCCGCCCCATGGGCCAGATTCCAAGGGGGCCGCCGGCCTGGTTTATCCCCGGCGTCGCGGCAACGAGCGGCCGTCGTTTAGCTGCCGTTGTGCGATTCCCACCACGATTCGCCGTGCTCGTCCGGCGAAGCGGTTTGCGTGTCGGGCACGAGGCTACGGCGCTGGGCCAGCAGCAGCATGGCGGCTTCAAACCGCGAAACAACACCCGGTTGCGGGAACACCCCCCCGCCCAGGATCAATGCGGCCAGCACCAGCACGGCGAACCGCTCCCGTCCGCGACGGCGGAGCGACACCGTGGCCGGGTGGCGCCGCCCGGTGAACAGCAGGAAGTACGCTCGAACCACGGCGATACCGTTGATGGCCGCGGCAACCACCACGGCCATGCCGATGTAGGCGTACGCCTGCACGGCCCCATCGACCAGCATCTCGGCGCCGATGAAGCCCAGCGTGCCGGGGAAGCCGACACTGGCCAGACCGGTCAGAAGAAAGAATGCCGCCAGCGTGGGGGTGTGGTCGTACAGGCCGTGGTACTCAGTCAGCGACAGGCGGCCGAGCCGGGCTTCAACCGCCCGCAGCGTCAAACCAAAGCCGCCCAGCGACAACACGGCCGAGATCCACACGCACAAGGCCCCGGCGACGCCCACGGCGCTGGCGGTTTCCAGCCCGACCAGCACCAGGGCCGAATTGCTCAGGAACAAGTAGGCGAAGAACCGCCGAGCTTCACGCTGCACCAGCGCCATGCCCGAGGCGTAAACCGCCGTCACCAGCGAAGCACCGCCCAGGATGGCCAGCGCCCAATCGGGCACGTTGGGCAGCAGCAGCCGCGCCGCGGCGTACGCTCCGCCCAGCGACGAGGCGACCAACAGCGAGCCGCCAAACGTGGCATGCTCGAACAGGTCGGTCTTCCAGGTATGCAGCGGCACCAGACCGCCCCGAATCCAGACCGCCAGCACCAGGGCGACCACCGCCCAATCCGGCGGACCGCTTTGGCCCGGCGCGGTGGTCAGCGAGGCCATCAGCGGGCCCGCTGCGGCAAGCTCTGTGGTTGTGCCATCGCTTTCAGTGTGGCTGGCCAGGGCGCCATCCACCGTGCTGCCGGCAGCGGCTCCCAGGCCGTCGCGCACCGGATGGACGCCCACCAGGGCCAGGCTGCCCAAGCCGATCAGCACGGTAAAGGCCACCATGTGCAGCATGTACACCCGGGTGGATTTACCCCGAGCTTTCAGTTCCAGATAGGGCGGCACGGCACTGCCCACCAGCAGCGCCGCTACAGCCAACGGTTCGCGACAACTGAACGTCGCCAGCAACAGCGCCTCGCCGGCCAGCGCCCAGGCAAACGAGAATCGCCGCAGCTTGGTCCGCAGCGTGGTTACGGTGGTGAACAGGTAAACGAGCGCCACCAGCGGCAACAGCGGCGCGCTGAAGCTGTCGATCACCAGGAGGTCGCCGCCGAGAACCTGCCGCGGCAGGTTGTAACCGTCGGACACCACCGGCGCGGAGCCAAGCGAAAAGTCGATCCAGGCCCCCGTCGCCGCGACCAGCACCAGGGCATGGAAGAACGTGGCCCAGCCGCGCGCCACCGGTGCCGTGCGCATTCGGCCGACGATCAGCGCTCCGACCGCCGCCAGGCCAATCGCCAATTGCAGCCAAGGAAGGTTGAGCTCGGTCATGGCAGTTCGTCCAAGGCGGAAGGTCGCAGACGGTCCGACTCACGCGACGGCCCGCCGGAAATGGCGTCGGTCAACTTGCGCTCCAAGCGGTCAAAGAAACGGAAAAGTCGCAGGAACGGTCGGGCAACCACGTCGTTCAAGAAGGCATCCAGGTAACCACGCTCCAGTGCCAAACGGTAGAACCACCGCTGCACGTTGCCAGGCACCCAACGCGACCAGAAGCTGGCCCGAACCGAAAGCCGGTCGCCGATGGCGTTCTCCATCAGACGGTAATCTTGCAGCAGCGATGGAGCCCGGAGAAATTGGAGCGTCCGCAAGCAGGCGTGGCCCAAGAGATGCACCAGGGCGATGTACCGCAGCCCCAGCCCGATCTCCACGACGATAATGCCCACCTGCGTGAGCGAAGCAAACGACAGGGCCGACTTGATGTCGGTTTGCACGCGGCCGGCCAGCGAAGCAAAGATCGCCGTGACCGCGCCCACCAGCACCACGGCGGCCGAAAGCAATAGCGAGCACTCCAGCACCGGACCAACCCGCAGCAGCAGATAGGCCCCCAGATGCACCGACAGTGCACCATAGAAGATAGCGCTGGAGGGGGTGGGGCCTTCCATGGCTCGCGGCAACCAGCCTGAGAACGGCACCAAGGCCGACTTGCCGGCGGCCGCCACCAGCAGCAGCAAGCCCACAAACAAGGCCTGGCCGTGCGCCAGCGAAGCCGTGCCAGCAGGCCAGGGGCCGCTGCCCATCAGGCCGTCGAAGTCACCCTGGCCGGTGAAGTGGTGCAGGGCGATTGCCGCCATCAGGAACGCGGCATCGGCAATGCGGTACACGGTCCACACCCGCTGGCCATTACGCACCGGCGCGGTCCGGTCCTGGAAGAAGGCGACCAGCAGCGCCGACGACAGGCCCACCAGTTCCCAGCCGGTGAACAGCGTTTCGATCGTGCCGGCCAGCGCCGAGATCACCATGCCCAGCAGGAACAGGGCGTAGAACATGAAGAACCGCGAGAAACCCTGTTCGCGGTGCAGGTAGGCATCGGCAAAGGCGGCGATCGTGCCGCACAGCACGAACGCCAGAATGACAAACGGCACCGAGAGCCGGTCGAACACAAACTTCACGCTGAAGTGATAATGCAGCGCCTCGTGCTCGATCCGGATCCAGTTGCCCCAATCGACCACTTCGCGGCTGTGACCTTGGACCACCATCACCACCAGCACGCCCACCGCTGCCAGCAGGCCGGCCACCACCGCCCATCGCGTCAGATGACTGACGACGCGTTCCGACAGCCGCAGGTCCAGCAGCGCGCAGCCGCCCAGCACCAGCACCAGCAAGGCGGGGCACGCCACGGCAGCGCTGCCGAGAATCTGGATTAACGTGGAAGGATCCATCGAAAACGGTATGCGTTAAAGGGGAAGCGGGGCGGCAATCGGAAGAACGTTGGTTACGAGGACGCTTCGGCGGGGCTTTTGATCCGGGCAAAACCCAGGTGGTCGCGCCAGCCACGATACCACTGGGCCGAGGTGGCGACCTCGGGCAGCGGCGTTCCCTGGGGCTCGTACGGTTCAAACCGCTCGCCGTTGAACACGTGGATCTCGTCGCTGTCGGGCGATTGGGTGGCCAGTTGCACCCAGCCGTTGCGGCACAGGCGGTTGATCACTTCGTTCTGCTGCATGATCTGGAGCATGGCCTCGGGCGTGGTTTCCACCACGATCAGCAGCCGCAGCGGCTCGTGGATCTCGACCATTTGCCACGGCAGACCGGTCCGCAGGTCGCTGGCGTGACCATCCATCACGCCCAGCAGCGATGCCACGTTGTGCGGCAGCTTGGAGCCGCAGCCGAACCGGGCGTTGTCGACGTACGAGAACAGGTATTCCAGGTTGATGCCGGCGCACACCGGGAACACCGCCGCCAGGATGCGGGCCAGGATCGTGTGGTTCTCGTCGTCCAGCTCCGGATCGTACGAGGTGAGGAACGCTCGACGATCCATGAACAGACCCCGCGTCCGCGAACGGCGGCCCACGTGGCACAGGGCATTGGTGGCGTGGCCCAATTCAGGCCGGGTTTGCGAAAGGTCCTCTGCCCGCTCTTCCACGTGCCGCAGGGCCGCCTCGGGCGTGATGTTGAGCGGCGCCGACTGGAACCGTCGGCAGCGTTCGTGGGCGTTGCGTGCCCGGACCTCGCGGAACAACTCCACGATCTCCTTGAACTCCTCGCTGTGCGAGCGCGGGATGCGGTCGAGATCGTAGAAGGTGATCGAGTCGTCGCACGTGTTGTGCAGGCCGCCCACAAAGACGGTATCGCTCGGGATGACGATGCCGCGGCCGGCGAGCACCTGGCGGACGCGCGGATCGTTCAGAATCTGAGCGATCGCCCGGCCGTTGGGCCCGCCCATGCTGCCGCCGCAGGCGCCGCAGTCGTAGGCCGACTTGTGCGGGTTATTGAGGCTGCGCGAACCGTGGCCGATGGTCAGCACAAATCGGGCGAAGTTGGTCAGCAGGCCCATGTCGCGGAGCACCCGCTCGCCCATGTCGGCCATTTCGTCCACGGTGAAGCCAACATGGCCCGAGATGGGGCCAGGCGAGGCTTCCACGCGCTCCAATTGGAGCCGGGTGATCGGCGGAGGCTGTACGAACTCCGAAAGCATCCGCCGCGTTCTGGCCGCCAGCCGCGGAAACAGCACCCGGCCGACCAGCGGCACCGAGGCCAGCGCGCCCACCGTGGCCGCGATCACGGCGCCGCCCGTCGCGGTACGGCTGCCCAGGTGCCAGCGATGAACCAGCGAACCGAGCAGCTTGCGGATCTTCGCCCGCCGCCGCGCGACGTGCTCCAGCGGCAGCACCACTTCTTCAAACGTCCAGTGCTGAGGACGGATCACCACCGGGCACAGCGGCACAAAGTGGGCGTCGGCCGCGCCGCGGTAATACATCGGTACGTTGTAGAAACCGGCCACGCCGAACGTTTCGGCATCCGGCGCCACTTCTTCGACATGCCGGCGGATCGATTCCTCGCGGTCGTCCAGGCAGAACACCGCCTGGAACCGCGGCCGGCTGCTGCGTTTGGCCGGTGGAGGCCCCATCTGATGCAGCGCATCGAGCGCTTGCAGGCGATACCGCCGCTCGAACGCCTCGTGGTGGATCTGCCGCCGCTGCAAGCTGTCGAACGATTCGATCTCGTTGACCAGCTCGGTCCACTGGGCCTTGGTCAGGTTGTTCAGGTCGCGAAGGTTCCAGCCCAGGAGCTGGGCCAGCTCGAAGACGGTAAACGCCCGCTGGTCGAGGCTCACCGGCTCACGCTTGGGCAGCCGCTGCCGCAAGGCTGCCCGCAGCCCGGCCAGCGGCCCTGCGTAACCAAGCGTTTCGCGGGCCACAAAGGTCAGCGCCAGCCGCTCCAGGATGAGCCGCACCGCCAGCGCTTCGACCAGGCTGCCCTGGGGCACCGCCCGGGCCACACGGTCGGCGCGCTGCTCGGTCTGCCAGATCATGCCGAACCAGCCGCGCAGTGCCAGCATCGTAGCGGTGATGAACTCGGATTCTTCTTCCGGTTCCACGCCCAGCAGTGTGAGCGACTCGCGAATGGACTCCAGCGGCGACAGCTGCTCGGCGCGAACCCGTTTCAGTTCACGCCGCAACCCGGCCAGCCAGGCATCGGGCGGTCCGCCGGGCAGGCTGTACAGGTCGATGAACGCATCGAACAGTCCTTTCTCGCGCGAGGGCAGCGGCCAGGGGGCGATGCCCTGGTCCAAGAAGGCCGCGCAGAACCGGATCAACAGCGGGTGCACCAGTTGATCGGTGTCCTCGCCCGTGGCCAACAACAGCAGGTCGCGGTGCCGGACCGGCGGCGGAGGCGGTGCCGTGCGGCCGGCGACGCCGTGTACGCCGTCGCGGCAGATGCGCCACAGGGCGCGGAGCGTGAACCGCTCCCACTTGGTCTGGCTCCAGCTTTCGATCGATTGCGCGCCGAACTCGGCCATCATGTCCGAGAGCGCCGCTTGAATGTGGCGGTCGCGCTGGTGGGACACTTCGGCGGTTGGATCGCCTTCCGCCGCGTCCTGGCCGCCGGCTGCCTGACCGGAGCCCAGCACGTCGCGCATGATCCAGTGCCGGGTTTCCTGGATGGTGCGGTCGCGGACCGCGGCCGGCACGTCGCTGCGGAAGCGGTGCAACCCCTCGCTGACGGCCACCACCCACCGCAGTTCTTCGTCGGTGCCCAGCCGGAGCGGATGCTCGAGCATGGCCATCCGCAGGTCGAAGCGCGTGCTCAGACCCGCGATCGACTCGTCGCCCGCGGAACCCAAGTGCTCGGCCAGGACGGCGCGGAGGTCGTCCATGGTGAACCGGCCGCGCTCCATGATCTGCCGGTACTGCTGCTTGGTGAGGTATGGCTGGCAGCCCAGCAGCCGTGCGCCGTCGCGCACCGCCTGATGAAACGGCAGGTGCTCGAAGGCGTGCAGCGTGTTGTGGTGGATGAAAACGTTGATTGGCCCCTGGGCGGGCAAGAACTCGGCGGCATGCTCGATCTCGTGCCGCAGCCGATCCAGCGGCGCGCGGCGGCCGGTGCTAACCCGATCTTCGTGGACCAACATGGCAGGCGTTTTCAGGGGTTAAAGGTGGTGGATGGTTACGGCCGGCGCGGCAGGGTGCCGTCCGCGGCGGCGCGTACCGCCACAATCGTGGGATCCTTGCGAGTGTCCCGCGGGCGTGGGCAGCAACCGCGGCGCGTGCCATACGACGCACGCGGTGCCACGCCGCGGAAAGTGTTAACCAGAGGCGGGGGCAGGAGCCTTCTTGCGCGCCGCCAGAGGGTGGGCAGCCAGGGGGCGGTGGTCATCCAGACCCGCGATTTCCAGGCTGAGTCCTTCGCGAGCAAAGTCGTTCTGCAACTCGTGCAGTTTCTCCATCACCGTATGGTCGACCAGCCGCGTCTCCGAGAGGTCGACCACCACGTTGCGGTGCTGGGCCAGCCCCTCGGTCATGATCCGGCGGCGGAACGGTATCCAATTGCTGAATACCAGGGCCCGCGACGCCGCGATGCGGCAGGTGCGATCATCCAGCGGTTCCAGGTCCAGCCGCGGCCGCAACAGCGAGCCCGGCGAGGCACCGTTCACCATGTGAATGATAATCTTGACGGCAATCCCGATACCGATGCCCGCCAGCAGATCGGTCGCCAGCACGCCCACGATCGTGGCCAGATAGATCACAAACTGCTCCGGCCCGATCTTGAACATGTGGACGAACTCGCGCGGGTGGGCCAGGCGGAACCCGGTGTAGATCAGCATGGCGGCCAGCGCGGCCAGCGGGATCAGGTGCAGCACCGCCGGCAACAACGCCACGCACAGCAGCATGAACATGCCGTGGTACAGGTTGGCCATCCGCGTGCGGGCGCCGGCATCGATATTGGCCCGGCTGCGGACAATCTCGGAAATCATCGGCAGCCCACCGATGCACGACGCCGCCAGGTTGCCCACGCCGATGGCCACGATGTCGCGGTTCAAATCGGTTTGCCGGCGGTACGGGTCGAGCAGGTCGATCGCCCGGGCACTCAGCAGCGATTCGAGCGTGCCAATCACGGCATACATGGCCACCCATTTCCAGGCGGCGGGTTGAGACAGTCCGGAGAAGTCGGGCGTGGTGATCACTGCTAGCAGATTGCCGGGCACCGATACCAGGTGCTGTTCCCCGACGACGTATTTGTGGCCGCTGAGCGTATAGGTGTGTTCGTGCGTGAGATCAAACGCCAGGCTCATCGGGATGGCGACCAGCACCACCAGCAGCGGGGCCGGGACCATTTTTATATATCGGTTATTGATCCACGGTTTCCCGAACAAGATGAGCAAACTGACAAACCCGATCAATGCGATCTCGGGGTTCAGGTTACGCAGCATCTCCGGCAAATGCTGCAGTACCTCAAGCGGCTCTCCTGTGGCCTTCAATCCGATCGCCACCGGAATTTGTTTGATGATGATAATGAAGCCGATCGCGGCCAACATACCATGTACGGTAGAAATCGGGAAGAACTCCCCCAAAATGCCTGTTCGCAGCAGCCCGAACGCAATCTGAATGACCGCGGCCGCTACGCCCACGCCCAGCGCCAGCCGGTAGGCGGCCAAATCGGCCTCGGGGTCGCGGCCTCCGGTGAAGCCGAACTCGGTGACGCAGCCCACGGCAATCACGATCAAACCGGCCGCCGGACCCTTAATCGTCAGCTCCGAGTTGCTAATCAGGCAGCCCACAACGCCGCCAATAATCGCCGTGAAAACGCCCGCCACGGCCGGATAGCCCGAAGCCAGCGAAATCGCCAGGCAGAGCGGCAGCGCGATCAAAAAGACTAGAAAGCCTGACAAAAGATCGAATCGCGTACTGGCTATCACACCGCCGGGCAAAGCGGGCAATTCGGGCATTGAAGTTTCTGCCGCGTGGCCGCCGGCAGCAGCAGCCGTGATATCAGTTGATGCGGATGACGCGTTTTTTTGCGGCGACGGATTATGAGAAGGCGTATTCATACGTCAACGACCTTGCACAAGGAGAGCGGGCACCGCCGGCCGGAAAGGGAGCCGTCGGCGCATAGCACGACCGGTGGCGCCGTCGGCGGCAAGCTTTCATGCCGGAGACGCCGTACGTTCGCACGGCGCATACGCTGAGCGCTTGCCGACACAGGGAGCGCCTGAGCCGCTGGTGGGTTCTTGGCTTACGGGGCGTTCACAAAACGCGCCCCGCGGATGGAGAAATCGATACGCCCAAGGGCTATGGGAACCACCATGATTGGGTGGCTTCCGCAGCTCGGCCTCGATAGCAGTCTGGATGGCCGTTCAAGGAAGTTCGTCCCTTTGGCGCCTCCCAAGGGGAAAACGCCCTAGAGGAAGGAAGTAACAGGTAGGGACGTGCGGTGCGAAGCAGCCGCGGGCGTGCGCCCGCAGGCCAACCGTGCTACGCGCGCCATGGGTGGAATGACTGCTGTAGCAGACACTTCCCTTCTATCACCACAAGAGGCCGGGTGCCTATACCCTAGAAGATTACAAGTCGTTCATATTGAGAAGATGCGGGGTTTGCCGTGTTTCCGGGGTATTTGGCCCACGCGACCCGACCTTTGCGGTGGTCACGGCAAAACATTGACAGCCGCCGTCGCGGCTCGAAGATGAACAGTCCGTGCCCCCCGTCGTCACGGGACTCCTTGGCCAATTCGTCCCTCACAATGCCCGCGACCATGACCGATGCCCCTCAGCCTCGCCGCCAGCTCTCGCTGTTCGACTCGGTCGCGATCATCGTGGGCATCATCATCGGCTCAGGCATCTACGAGACCACGCCGCTGATCGCCTCGAACGTGCCCGGCCCTTTCTGGCTGCTGCTGGTGTGGGTGCTGGGAGCCGTATTGTCGCTGGCCGGGGCCCTGTGCTACGCCGAGTTGATTACCCGCTACCCCATGGAAGGCGGCGACTACGTTTACCTGAACCAGGCGTTTAGCGGCCGCTGGGGTTTTTTGTTCGCCTGGGCGCAGTTTTGGGTCATCCGGCCCGGTTCCATCGGGGCGATGGCCTACGTCTTTGGCAATTACGCCAACCGGCTGTTCTCGCTCGAGGGCGTGGTTCCTTACCCACAAACTGTGTATGCCTGCGCTGCTATCACGGTGCCCACCCTGCTGAACATGGCCGGGGCCAAAGAAGGCAAGTGGACGCAGAACGTCCTCTCGGCCGCCAAGGTGTTGGGGCTGTTGACCCTGTTTGTGGTAGCCGTAATCGGCTCATGGCGTCTGAACCAGCCTGATGCACCAGGTTCCAACGACCCTGTGGCGCCAGCCGCCGCCACTGCCGCGGAAGACGGTGCCGGGGACTCAGCGGACGAGGAAAATGTTCCGGCTCATTCGTTTGGCCTGGCGATGATCCTGGTGCTGTTTGCCTACGGCGGTTGGAACGAGATCGCCTTTGTGGCCGCCGAGGTGCGCGAGCCGCGGCGGAACATCCTGCCGGCCCTGGTGATCGGCCTGACGGTAGTGGCCCTGGTGTACGTGTTGACCGTGTGCGCCTTTCTGGCGGTATTGGGTTTTGAAGGCGTGCGGCAGCCAGGCGTGGCGGCGAACACCTTGGAGCGCGTGATGGGCACCGCCGGGGCCAAGGCCATCAGCCTGCTGGTCTGCATCTCGGCCCTGGGGGCGGTGGCCGGGCAGATCTTTGCCGGGGCGCGGATCTTTTATGCCTTTGGACGCGAGCACCGCGTGTTTGCCCCGCTGGGGGTGTGGAACGCCCGCTTCGATACGCCGCTGCGGTCGCTGGCCGCCCAGGGACTGATCACGCTGGCCCTGGCCGTGCTGTTTGGCACGCCGCTGTGGTCGCGTTTGGTGGGCGCTCCATCAACCGGCGCCGAGGCAGGCCTGGCCGCCTTTGAACCGCTGGTACGATTCACCACGCCGGCCGTGTGGTTCTTCTTTCTGCTGGTTGGGCTGGCGCTGTTCAAGCTGCGCGATGAGCGCCAGGGCGAGCCCGATGCCTTCCGCGTGCCCTGGTATCCGTTCACGCCGTTCATCTTTTGCCTGTCGTGCGTGGCCCTGCTGCAATCGAGCGTGATGTACGCGTACCACAACCGCTCGTACGAAGCGTTCTGGTCGCTGGGCATCCTGGGCGTGGGCCTGGTGTTGGCGCTCTTCAGCCGCCGCCAGGCCGCCGCGTAACCCGGCCGCAGGCCCCTGGACAAAGCCTGCCATGGCGTCGACGATGTTCTGCCCCTAAAGCGTCGACGGAAGGAACGTGGTCGCCCACGGCCCTTCGCCGCACGGTAGGGTCCGGTGGGGGGGCGGCTGTTACCTTGGCTTGTGTGCCGCCAGCATCCATAATTGAGCACAAGGTGCGCCTCTTGGATGGTTTTCTTCTTTCTCCGGACGGCTTTATGGAATCTAACGACCGCCGAGACACCTACGGCGAAACCTTCCGCATCGAAGACGACCAGCCGCCGCGGCCTCTTATGGCCCAGTCGTGGTTTCGGTTTGCCTTGGTGCTGTTGGTGTTGGCGGGCATCGCCGGTGTGGTGGTGTACACCCAGGGCGATACGTTCATGGCCAGTTGGTACGCCAGCCGGGCCGAGGCCAAAGCCAGCCAGGGCGACTACCACGGGGCCATTGCCGACGTCAGCCACGCCATCCAGCAGACGCCGGACAACGTTTTGCTGTACATGCGGCGAGGGCAGTACCGCCTCAACGCCGATCCGCCCGACCTCGATGGCGCCATCGCCGATTTTGACCACGTGCTGTCGGTCGACGAAGGTTACGCCGATGGCTACTTCAGCCGCAGCATGGTCTATCAGCGGATGGCCCTGCTGTTGGACGATGAACAACGGGCGGCCAAACTGCATGCCGCCGCTATCGCCGATCTGGAACGGGCCCGCAAGGAATTGCCGGAGAACGATCCCCGGCTGCTCAACCAGTTGGCCTACACGCGGGCCGTGGCGGGCGTCGATCTGGAACAAGCCCTACAAGAAATCAATACCGTGCTGAGCGGTGTCGATGCGCAGGCTTTGCTGGCCAGCGTTGAAGAAGAACCGATCAACGGAGCCGATCTGCTCCGGGCACGCGAGATCCTGGCCTACCTCGATACGCGGGGCTATATCCAGCACCTGCTGGGCAACCAGGAAGCGGCCCTGAAGGATATGGACCTGTCCATCGATCTGCACCTGGCCACGGATCGAGCCATCTTCAATCGCCTGCCCGACGAGAACGCCCGGGCCGCCTTCCAGCGCGAGCAGGACAAGCTCTACGCGGTGTTGTTGCACCACCGTGGCCTGGTCCACCAGGCGTTGGGGAACGAGCCGCAAGCCCAGGCCGATCTCACCAAGGCCCAGGAGCTGGGCTACAACCCCAAGGCCGGCGTGTACTGATCGCCTGCCTCGGGGGGATCAGTACGACCGCCAGAACTGCGGTACCATCAGCACCAGAATCGGGAAGATCTCCAGCCGCCCCAGCATCATCAGCAGCACGAACAGCAGCTTGGACGGCTGCGAGAAATGGGCGAAGTTCTCCGTGGCGCCGATCGTGCCCAGCCCCGGCCCTACGTTGTTGAGCGTGCTGGCAATGGCCGTGGCGCTATCGATCAGCTTGTTCTCCACCTTGCTGCCCTCGCTGCCGGTCTCCCAGGTGGCATCAGGTTCAACGGTGATCAGGAACACCCAACTAAAGACAAAGATGGTCAGCACCAGGCAGAAGTAGACCAGGATGTTCTTGCGCAGATCGCGGTCCTCGACCGGTTCGCCGCCGATCCGCAGCGGCCGCACCACGTTGGGCCGGTAAGCCTGTTCGACCTCCAGTCTCAGGATCTTCACGAACATCACGTGGCGGATCACCTTGATGCCACCGGCCGTGCTGCCCGCGCAACCGCCGACAAACATCAGCAAAAAGAGCAGTCCTCGGCTGAAATGGTCCCAGCGATTGAAATCGTGGGTGGCGAAGCCCGACGTGGTCAGGATGGATACCACCTGAAACGTGCTGTACCGGGCGGCATTGAAAAGGCGCTCGGAGAGCGGAGCCTGGACAGGGTCCTTGGGTGCCACGGGGCTGCCGCTTGCCACTTCGGCCTGGCTGATCGGGGTAAAGTCATTGTTCAGCAGGCCGAAGGTCATGATCGCCGCCGAGGCCCCGACAATGATCGCCATGTAAGTGCGCCACTCGGTATCGCCCAGCAGCCGTTGGACGCGGCCAATCGCCACGAAGTACAGCAGGGTGAAATTGGTGCCGCCCAGGATCATGAAGATCAGGATCATGGATTCGATCCACAGGGCGTTGTACTGATCGGGGTGCAGCGCAAAGTGCCCGACGCTGTCGTTGTAGGTACTGAAGCCCCCCGTGGCGAGCGTGGTGAACGAGAAGCACAGCGCATCGAACAGCGACAGGCCGCCGGCCAACAAGAGCAGCATCAGTACAGCAATCAACACCACGTAAATGGCGACGAACGCCCAAGCCGTGTGCTGCATGCGGACTTGCGAACCGGCCTTGCTGGGGCCGGGCATCTCGGCCCGCATCAGCGCTTTGCCGGCTGAACCTTGGCCCAGCACGGCCACAAACAGCACGATGATGCCCAACCCGCCCAGGAACTGCGTGCTGCACCGCCAGAACAGGATGCAGCGGGGCACTAACTGCGGGTTCTCGACGTCTTTGAGCACCGTGGCGCCGGTGGTGCTGAAGCCCGACTGCGACTCAAACAGCCAGTCGCTGAAGTTCATCGGCACCGGGTGGCCTTGGCCGTCGAGCCCGCGGGCGGTTCCGCTGATGGCGTAGGGCAGCGCCCCCAGAATCGTCGCCAGCACCCAACTCAGGCCGACCACGGCCATGGCTTCGCGGCGGAACAACTGGTCGCCCTCGCCCCGGCGGCCGATCAGTCGCAGCGCCAGCGCGCACAGCAGCGAAACGCCGATCGAGACAACCAGGCTCATGAAACCGTGCGTCTCGAACTGCGGAGTGCCGCTCAAGGCCGGGAACGCCCAAGGCAGGCTGAACGCCATCGCCGCCGCGATCAGAAAGCAGACCGTGCTGAGGTAGTGAATGACCAGGCGGAGGTTCATGGGGCGTGGCTCAACAGCACCATCAGTGCGGCAGCGGTCCCAATGCGGACGCTCACCATCTTAGACCAAATGGGCAGCACAGGCGGCCAGGAAACCTTGCGGGGCGTGCGGGTACATACAGCGAGCCGTGCTAGTCCTCGATGGAGCCTTCGTCGCCGAACAGGGCCAAGGTGGCGTCCTCCGAGTCGACTTGCACCAGGATCAGCACGGTATCACCGGGCCGCAGTTGATCTTCTGCCCCAGGCACCCGGGCGAAGTTATCGCGCATCAGGGCGACGACCAGGCAACCTTCAGGCAGTTTCAACGTTTTGAGGGGCGCGGTTGTGGCTTCCACGCCCGGCAAGACTTCGACTTCCAGGATGACGACATCGCCCTCGGTGCCCAGCGGCCGCCGCGAGATCAGGGCACCGGTATTCAACAAGCCCATCACTTCCTTGGCCATCACCTGGCGAGGGCTGACCACGTGATCGATGCCCAGCTTGCCGACCACGTTACCGTAGTCCGGCCGGCCGACGATGGCGAGGATGTTGGCGGCCCCCAGTTCGCGGGCTTCGACGCCTGCCATGATGTTGTCTTCGTCGTCGCCCATGCAGGCCACGAAGAAATCGGCCCGGCCCACGCGTTCTTCTTCCAGGTCGTTGCGACGGGTGGCGTTGGCATGAACAACCGTCGTATGCCGCAACTGGTTGGCCAGGTATTCGCAGCGCTCGCGGTCGCGTTCGAGCAGCACCACCGCGAACCGCCGGCCCGCCAGAGCTCGGGCCAGGTGCAGCCCGGTTTCGCCACCGCCGGCAATCACCACGTGTTGCCGCGGCGGCTGTTGCCGCTGGAACCATTCACGCACGCTTTCCAGGTCCTCGCGGCTGCCGATCAGAGCCACCTGGTCGCCCTCCTGCAACTGGTCTGCGGCGCGGGCAAGCTTGATCCGCTTGTCGCGGACGATAGTGCCTACCCGCACGCCGCGTGGCAGCTTCAGTTCGCTCAGCGGCACGGCCGTGGCCCTGGTGCCGCGCTCGACCTGAATTTCCTGCACTTCCAGCTCGCCCCGGGCGAAGTACTCGATGGCGATCGAGCCTGAACGGCGGATCGCCCGGGCCAAATCCATGGCCGACAGGTGCTCCAGGCTGAGCATGCGGTCGATGCGGAAGTGCCGCTGGTAGTCGAAGGTGCTGGCGTCGCGCAGCACCGACGAATAAACGCGGGCGACCGTGCGGCGGGCTCCCATCGCCTTGGCGATGCTGGCGGCGACTAGGTTCACTTCGTCGTTGCGGGTGACAGCCAGACACAGGTCGGCATCGAGCACGTCGGCCTGAAACAGCACGCTCGACTGCGAAGCCGAGCCCACCACCACCTTGGCGTCGAGCGTTTCATTCACCATGTGGGCGTGCTTCGGGTCAGAATCGACCACCGTCACCGTATGCCCATTGGCGCAGAGCATCTGGGCGATCGAGTAGCCCACGGTCCCTGCTCCCAGAACGACAATCCTCATCGCGGTGGGCCTTATTCGAGGGAAGCAGGAGGTAGCCCCGGCTGCCGCTCCCAGGGGATTTTGCCTTTAGTGTTCAGGCATGCTTCGGGGATGCGCAGGTCTTCCAGCACCTGCCCGCCGAGCACGGTTTCACGCACGATCCGCGGTACGTCGGCAAGTTGCACCCGGCCGTACCAGATGCCTTGCGGGTAGATTACCAGTGTGGGGCCGTACTCGCACTGGTCGAGGCAGCCGGCTTGGTTGACGCGCACCAGCAGGTCGGCTCCGGCCTGGCGTTTGACTTCAACCTTGAGCGCATCGCGAATGGCCGAACCTGCCGGCTCGCAGCAGCCACGCGAATGGCCCGGGGCTCGTTGGTTGCAACACACAAACAAATGACACTGAAAACTTGGCATGGAACCCCAGGCGGATGGCGGCGATCGGCATAAAGCAGGGGAGGCAAACATTCGCCGCGGCGGAAAGCACAAAGGCCCCCCCTTGGTGAAATTGTAGGAGCCGGCCGCTAGGGCACAACGGGGGCCGCCATGCCCGTCGCGCCCACGATCCGCAGAAAGTTTGCACACTTCCGGGGGGAAAGGGTAGCATCGCCGGCAGGATGGCGGGGCGCAACCGCCCGCCTGTCGGCTTCGCTGCTTCTGCCCTTGCTTGCGAATGGGGAGTGCCGATGTCCACGCTCAATCGTCGCCAGATGTTGCAGACTACCGCCGCCGGTTGGTTGGCTTCGGCCTTGTGGCCGCTGCGGCCGGCTAAGGCGCAGGACGCCGGACCCTATAGCGATGCCAAGCTCGTGCCGGGCGAACCGCCCCTGCCCAAGCCCGGCTCGTTCACCGTGGCCGTGCTGCCCGACACGCAGAAATACAGCGACCGCTTCCCCGAGCACTTCAAAGTCCAAACGGCCTGGTTGGTCGAGCAGCGGCAGCGGCGGAACATTGCCTGCGTGCTGCACCTGGGCGACATCACCGATCACAACGATCCTCGTGAGTGGGAGGTCGCGAAATCCGCGCTGGGCACGCTCGACGGTCAATTGCCGTACTTCCTGACCCTGGGCAATCACGACTACGGCGAAGGCGGCCGCTGCCAGGATCGCACGACGCATTTCAACGAATACTTCCCGCTGGCGAAGTACCGCGAGCTGGCCACCTTTGGCGGTGTGTTCAGCGATGCGCCGGATCGGTTGGAGAACAGCTACCACCTGTTCTCGGCGGGCGGTCGCGATTTCGTGGTGATCTCGCTGGAGTTTGGCCCGCGTAAGGAAGTCGTGCAGTGGGCCAACAGCATTGCCGCCAAGCACAAGGACCGCGAGGCGATCCTCATCACCCACGCTTACATGTATTCCGATGATCGCCGCTACGACTGGAAGCAGTACGGTCCCGAGCAGAAGTGGAATCCGCACAGTTACCCGGTAGCCAAGGCCACGTCCGACAACGTGAACGACGGCGAGGAACTGTGGTAGAACCTGGTGAGCAAGCACGAGAACTTTGTGCTCACGCTCAACGGCCACGTGCTGAACGACGGCGTGGCGCGGCTGACCTCAAGCACCCCTGGGGGCCGCGACGTGGAACAGGTGCTGGTGAACTTCCAGATGAAGCCCAACGGCGGCGACGGCTGGCTACGGCTGTTGGAGTTCCGGCCCGACGGCCGCACCGTGCAGGTGTACGACTACTCGCCCACGCTCAAGCTGCGTAACGATGCGCCGAGCAACCAGTTTGCGATGAAGCTCTCACCGCCCAAGGTGTAGAGCAGGCGCAAGGGCATGCTTGGACTTCGTACGGTGGGTGCTTGTACCCACCGTTGAACGCACCACGCATGTGCCGCGTGGCGAGCACCCGGCCTACGGCTGACGTTGCATCCGGGCGACGGGATAGCTCACCGCTGGCGGCTGAAGAGGGCGTGCAGCTTGGCGCGGTCCTGGACCTTGGGCTGCGGCTCCACCAGGCCGGAGCCCAAGGCGGCAAAGAAGTGATCGCGGTCGGCCGGGCCAAGCTTGGCCGGGGCATCGTCCGCGGTCCAATCCAGGTCGCCGGGTTTGCCCAGCGGCAATGAAGCCTCGGGCGACACCTCCACCAGCACCGCCGTCTGCTTGAGGACGGCAAAGTCGCGCGTCGTGATCGGAGAAGCCCCCGGCGCGGTGCTGAAACCTACACCCGGCCCGCGTAGCGTCAGAATATCGGCATGGCCTGCGGGAGTATCCGGGTGTGCGGAGAAGATGCCGGGCGGGAGCGTGGCCAGCACGGCCGTGTTGTGGGGACTGTCCCAAGGCTCGTCCAGACGCAGCCGCTCGTAAGCGGTCTGAGCATACGGGACGTTCATGTACGGCAGTAGCCGCACGCGCCAACTGAACAGCGGGCGGCCCTGGTTATCGTAGATGTCGGTCGGGAATGTGTTGCGGTGGTGGCGCAGGTATACCTCCAGAGCCTGGGCCACTTCGGCCATCCGGCGGCGCCGAAACCGGTCGACCGCGCGCTCGCGGAGCCGTGCCAAGGTTTCCGGCGCTTCGTCCAGCAACCGCTGACGAAACGCGGCCGGAGCCGTCCAGCGGGCCACCACCACATCGCTGGGCTCAACGCTGACCTGCACTTCGTTCAGCAGGTTACGCACAAGCTCCCAGAGCAACGGTTCGGTCGGCGTGTCGTGCGTCTGCTCGTAGGTAGCCGGATCAATCGACGACCACTGTTCCCGCGCCGCGTGCAGCAGCGCAAGGAACTCGCGGGCAATGTCGGCTACCTGCTCAGGACGGTCGGGATGCAGCCGCAGCTCGACGCGTAGCTGCGGATGGATATCGGCGACGGTGATCACCGCCAGCAGCCGGGTTTGCAATCGCAGCCAGGCTGCCTCCAGGGGCTGCTTTTGCGCGAGGGTTGGCAGCCGCTGCCGGGCTTCGCTGCGAAAATGCGAGTCGATCAGCACGGCGGCGATCAACGCATGGTCGCCCGCCATGGCGATCTCGGTGTCGATGGGGCCGCGCCAATAGCCCGTGAGGGCCCGGCTGATCGATGGCCCACCCGTCGCAGCCATGCGGCCTTCGACCCAGACCAGCGAAGACAGGTTCGGGTTGGCGCGGCGATTGATCGAGGCTCCCAACTGCTCAAGCTGTTGGGGTGTCGGCGGCTGGGCAAACCGCGCCACGTTGGTATACGGCAGGCGGCCGCCGTCGTCGCTGTACAGGACGAGTGCTTGCAGCTCGCCCAGCAGTGGATACTCGCCAATGACCAGCAGGTAATAGCTGTACGGGATGTACTCCAGTAGTGATGCCAGTTCGCCCCACTGGCGATGGTCCAGCGCGGTGAACTCGATCACCAAGCGCGATTGCAGACTCAGCACCCACTCGCTGAGCGTTTGCACCGTCTGCTGCTGCATGACGCGGAGCGGATCTTCCGAAGGCGCTTCTTCGTCTTCAAGATCCGATTCCTCGCTCTGCTGCAAACCGGTCAAGCCGGTGTGAAGCTTCGGTTGGGTGTCGGGTTCGGCGACCTCGAATGGCCGATCGACCAGCGCCGTCGGCGCAGCGTCGCCGTGGCAGCCCAGCAGGCCAAGCCAACTCGCGCAGAGCAGCCACCGTACGACTCGTGCCATCGAACCCATCCCTATCGCCGCCGGCGCTCTAGCTGGCGCAGCAAATACCACCGGCCGCTGCGCAGGGGAAGCGTGCCGCAGGGCCGAATCGACCTGGAAACGATGCACCACCGGACGCGGTCCGGCCAGAGGGGAGTTGCCAAGAAGCCTGTTGCAGGTGCCGATGGTGATGGGCTCAAGGCGACGAGATCGAATGGCACCCGGCGCTCCCAGGCAAGACTCGTCCCAGGCGCGCATCTAGTCTAGCACTCCCCTGAAAGTGTAGCTGGGAGGTTGCCGGCCGCAAAACCGATTTTGTCGTACCAGACCGGCCGGATTGCAATGGTTGGGAGGGCAGGGCGCGCCGTGCGAGTCGGGACAGACACGGCGCGGGTGTGCGACGCGTGGGCCGTTACCAGCGCAGATTGTCGCGGGGCTGCATCGGGTGCCGCCGATCGAACTCTTGGGCCCAGGCCTGTTCCGATTCGTCGGTGTTCTTGGGCAGCACCACCTGGACCTCGGCCAGCAAGTCGCCGCGGCTGCCGTCTTTGCGCGTCACGCCATGCTCGCGGATGCGGAGCTTGGCCCCGCTGGACGTGCCGGGCGGAATCTTCAAGCTGACCGGGCCGTAGGGCGTAGGTACGTCGACCTTGGCGCCGGCCAGCGCCTCGCCGAGCGTGACCGGCACGCGGACCACCAGGTTTTCGCCCTGCCGCTGGAAGTAGGGATGGCTGCTCACGCGCACCTTGATGAGCAGGTCGCCGGCGGGCGCGCCATGAAAGCCCGGCTGGCCCTGGCCGCGGAGGCGGATCTTCTTGCCGTCCTCGATGCCGGCGGGAATTTTGATGGACAGGCTTTCCACCTGGCCGTTGCGTTGCAGCCGCACCACGGCTTCGCCGCCGGTCACGGCCGTCTGGAAGGGGATTTCCAGTTCGGTTTCGATATCGCTGCCGCGGGCTCCGGGGCGCTCCGTGCGCGCACTGCGGCCCCGGCGCGCGCCAGCCCGGCCCAACTGTTCGAACAGGTCGGCAAAACCGCCCATGCCGCCGAAGCCGCCACCGCCGAAGAGCTGCGAGAAGTCGATATCTTCGCCGCTGGTGGTGTAGGTCCAGCGGGTGCCGCCGGGCCCGCCTGCGCCCATGTGTTCGAAGGCTTCGCCGTAGCGGTCGTAGTTTTCGCGCTTTTGCGGATCGTTGAGAACTTCAAACGCCTTCTGGACCTCCTGGAACTTCTTGGCGGCGGTGGGATCGTCGGGATTGAGGTCCGGATGGTACTTGCGAGCCAGCTTGCGGTACGCCTGCTGAATCTCCTGCTGCGAGGCGCTGCGGCTGACCCCCAGGATCTTGTAGTAGTCCTCAGCCATCGGCAAATAGCGGTTGAAGGAAAATGGCAATGGGTGGGAATTGCGGCGGCGTCTGGCTCCGACCAAACACTGCCAGCGGATGCAAAATTATACCGCCGCCGGCGCGACGTGCAGAAGAGGCCCGTAAACCCTCCGCGTGCGAATGGCCAGTGGACGTGTATAAAGAAGGGGAGGGCAGATGGACGCCCCTCCGCCGGCTACCCGCCGCTGCCTGCCTACCCGCTTACCGTAACGAACGACATGCCGCTTGCCGACGATGCCGCCAGCAACCTGCCTGACCTTCTGGCGGCGCGGCTGAAGCTGCCGCTGCCGGGCGAGGCCAGCCAGGCGGCTTTTCAGCCCGAGCTGAGCCACGGCCGCCACTTTCATACGCCGCCTCCGTGGGCGCGGCCCGCGGCGGTGCTGCTGCTGTTGTATCCGGACCTGGGCGGCTGGCACGTGCCGCTGGTGCTGCGGCCGGGCCACCTGGTGCATCACGCCGGCCAGATCGGGTTTCCCGGCGGCGCGATCGAAGCCGGCGAAAGCCCTCAGGCGGCCGCCCTCCGCGAGCTGGAAGAAGAATTGGGCGTACCGCCCTCGCAGGTGCAACTCTTGGGGCAGCTCTCGCCGCTGAACCTGTACGTGAGCAATTTCATGGTGCAGCCCTGGGTGGGCGTGGCGCGGCAGCGGCCGGACTTCGCCCCCGACCCCGGCGAGGTCGCCCAAGTGATCGAGGCCCCGCTGGCCCGACTGACCGACACTTCCTGCCGCACCCGGCTCCAAGTGCAGCGCGGCTTGCTCCGGTTCTGGGCCCCAGGCATCGCCCTGGGGGAGTACACCGTGTGGGGCGCCACGGCGATGATCCTGGGCGAGTTCCTGGCCGTGCTCGAGGAGATCAACCGCCAAGTGTCCGGGCAGTGAACGCGCCGGTTAGTCGCGGCCAACGTCGGTCGCAGCCATGCCGCCGGAAGCACCGTTAGTCTGGATGATGCTGACCCGGGTGCCGTTGGTGAGATCGGATTCCGGGGCCAGGACGACCGGCGTACCCTCTTCCAGGCCCGCCACGATCTCCACCCGTTCGTCGTTCATCAGGCCCACCTCGACGTCCTGCAGTTGAGCCTTGCCGTTGCGGACGGCGAACACCTGCCAGCGTCCGGCGCTGTTACGGAACAGGGCGCTGCGGGGGATGGTCAACGCCTGCTCTTTCTCCAGCGTGATGATTTTGACCTGCACGCGGTAGCCAACGCCCAGGCCGCGTTCGTTGATCAAACGCTGCAAATCGCTGGGGCTCAGGCCCACGATCACACGCACCCGCTGCTGCTCCACGCCCAAGGAACTGACCTTGGTGAAGCCGGCGGGGTACACCTGGGTGACGGTGCCGCGGATCGGCTGGTTTCCGACGGCCGGGCCAAAGATCTCGACGGTATTGCCCGGCCGTACCTGCACGGCATCCTGGGTGAGCACGTCGGCCTCGATTTCCATCGTCGACAAATCGCCGATCTCCAGCAGCAGTTCGCCGGCCGGCAGGAACCGCTCGTTATCGACGTGCCGCTGGAGCACCTTGCCGGTCACCGGGCTGGTCATCTCACCCCGTTCGACCTTCTGCTGGGCCTGTTCGAGCCGGGCCTGGGCTTCGCTCAGTTCTTCTTCCAGCACTTCGCGTTCGGGGCCGGTCTTGCGGGTGATGTAGTTGGTCACCAGCACATCGGCCATGTCGGTGGCGCGGTACAGGGCCTCGGAAATGGCGACGATGAACTCATCCTGGGCTTGTTCGACGTCGGCCTCAACCCGGGCCAGTTCCGCGTTCTCCAGTTCCTGCTCGGTGATGCCCTGCGGAACGGACTTGAGCCGCTGTTCGCGGCGGGTCACAAAGTCGAGCTTGGCCCGGCTGGCGCGGCGGCGGTCCTTGGCGGCCTCGACGGTTTTCTCCATCGCGGCCTCGTAGCTGAGGGTCTGCTTGTAGAGCGTGTTTTCGACCGAGACGTCTTTCTTTTCGGCAATCGCCGCCTTGAGCCGATCGACCGACCCTTGCGCGATCCGCAGTTCCAGTTCCAGGTCGCGGGGGACGATCCGGGCCACCACCTGCCCGGCCTTCACGTCGTCGCCCTCTTTCAGGTCGATGGCTTCGATCCGTCCGGCGTACGGCATCGTGATCAGGTAAGTCTTGGGCAGCCGGGTTTTGCCGCGTTCGATGACGAACTCGGCGATCGGGGTGATCGTGGCCGGCTGGGCTTCGACGGGCAGCCCCTCGCCGTATTGCGACCAGGCGATGCCGGCCACCGCGATCAACGCTACCGCTGTCAGCAACATGACCCAGGATTTCACGAGTCGCTCCTCACGTCGAACGGTTGGGGGGGCGGCTGCCGCCGGCCCGATGATCCACCCGTTGATGCCAACTTGATCGATTTCTCAATTGTATCTTGGCCAGGCCTGGTGTGTGCTCGCCCGCGTCACTCGCGGACCTTGAGCGCATCGAGCCAGTCCATACGGTGGATGTTCCATTGCACCAGGGCGTGCGCCGCCAGCGTGAACACCATGGAACAGATGATGGTGGAGATCCACACCGGCGGCGTGGTCACCACCGGGATGCGGAACAGTTCGGTGTCGTACAGGATGGTCAGCCACACGCCGAGCCAGTAGCCCATCGGCATGCCAAGCACGGTGCCGACGGCCGTGACCACCAGGCTTTCTTTGAGGAATAGCCGGCCCACTTCCCAGGGCGTGTAACCGAGCACGCGGAACGTGGCCACTTCGCCCTGGCGTTCGGCCAGGCTCACCAGGCTGTTGTTGAGTACGCTGCAGAAGAAGATCACCCCGGCGAAGAACACCAGCACGCCGATGAAGATGCTCTGGGTCTCGATCACCGTGGTGCGCAGGTTGTGGACGATGTCGGCCCGGTAGTGGACCGATTGCAGGGCCGGCAGCTCCTTCAGTTCGCGGTTCAGGGCCAGTTTGACTTCGGGCCGCGGATCGATCTGAAGCTGGATGGCATTGATGGCATCGGCCTCGCCGATCAGCCGATTGAGATAATGCCAGTCGGCGTACACGCCCAGCCCCAGATAGCCATCGGCGATGGAGACCACGCGCACTTCCTGCGGTTGTCGCAATCCTTCGGTGGGCCGGACCACGACGGTATCGTTGGTCTTGACGTGCAGCAGCTCGGCCATCTTGCGGCTCATCACCAGGCCCGAGGTCGGAATGCGAATCGCCCTGGCCTGGTCGTCGCGCGGGATCGTCAGCCGGGCGCCAGGCATGATGCCGGAGATCGTGCCGCGGTATTGATACGGGCCGTGGTAGAACGTACAGCTTACTTCCAACAGCGGCTCAGCGTAATCGACGCCCGGCAACCGGGCGGCTTCCAGCAGGGCGTCGTAGCTTTGTTCGTCCTTGAGATACAGGTCGACGTCGGACCGCTGGACCTTGTCGAACTGGAAATCGACCAGGTAATGGATGGCCTCGCGCATCATGAAGCCGGTCACCAGGATGCATGTGCCCATCGCCGTGGCGAAGATGCCGGCCAGCGTGCGAAAGCGGTTGCGAAAGATGTTGCGCAGCGCCAGCCGCGTGGCGAACGAGAACTGCGACCACAGCCAGGGGATGCGTTCCAGCAGGATGGCGCCGCCTTGCCGGGGCGGCTTGGGGCGCATGGCTTCGGCCGGTTGCAGCTTGAGCACGCTCCGCGCGCCGTGCAGCGCGCCCAGCGACGAGCAGGTCAGGCTGATCAACAGGCCCAGCCCAAACTTGTCCAGATACACTTCGTTGCGCAGGTCGGGGAACTCGTAAAACTGGCCGTACACACCGGTCAGCCAGCCGGCCAGCAGGTATCCGCCAATGCAGCCTGCCACGCCCGCCAACAAACCCACCGACATGCCGAACTTCATGTAGTGAGCGAACACCTGGGCGTTGGTGTAGCCCAGGGCTTTGAGCGTGCCCACGATGGTGCGCTGCTGATCGGTCCAGCGGACCATCAGGATGTTGAGCACCAACGCCGCCACCGCCAGGAAGATGGTCGGCAGGATGCCGGAGAACGTGGCGATGCCTTCCAATTCTTCCGACAGGTATCGGTTCGACGGCTGATGCTTGCGGGGCGTGGTCGAGAACACGCCATAGGGTGCCAGAAAGGCTTCGATCCGGTCGAGCACCGGCTGGGGATGCTCCCGGGCACTGGGGATCATCGTGCCGACCACCTGGTTGCGGGCCCCGTCGAAATCGAACACTTCTTCGGCGAACCGCTGCTTGAGATACAGCACGCCGAAGTTCTCGGGATCGGGCGCCAGCGAACCGGGCCCCACCAGGTACACAAACTCGCTGCTCATCGCCGTGCCGACGATGAACAGCTCCTGCCGGCGATTGTTGAGAATGACGTGAATCCAGTCGCCGGGCTTGAGACCGCGCCGCCGGGCGAAGGTGTCGTGGACGATCACCTCGTTCTCCCGGCGGTCGGTAAAGTAGCTGCCGCTGACCAGCACGATGTCGTTGATCACCGGGCTTTGCCGGTCGGGCAGCGACAAGACCTGCGCGTTGAGCAGCTTCTCGACGCCCGGCAGATCGACCGTGGCCGAGAACTGGATCCGTGGCCGCACTTCCAGAATTTCCGGGAAGTTGGCCAGTTCCAGCAGCACCGAATTGGGAACTTTCTTGAGTTCGACCGAAAAGTCGGCCATGCGGCACTGGGTATAGAACCGGTCCTTGGCGCGCACCAGGTTCTCGTAGACGGAGGCCATTTCCACGTAGCAGGCCACGCCCAACCCCATGATGCCGGTAATGGCCAGGAGCCGACCGATCGCCGTGCGCAAATCGCGGCGGAGCTTTCGATCCAGGACGCGCACGCGAATCATGGCGAAGGTGCCTTTGCCCTTGCGGTTGGGACCCAGGTGCTGGAGGGGAAAACGGATGCCGCGCCTGCGGGCGTTGGTGTCTTGGCTGCCGCCCGCTACCAGGTGATTTCTTCCGGCGAGGCCGGCTGCTCGTTGCGGTGAACTTCGATGATCTCGCCGGACCGCAGCCGTACAACGCGGTCGGCCACGTCGCCGATGGCGCTGTTGTGGGTAATCACCACCACGGTCTTGCCCAGTTCTTCTTTGAGCCGCACCAGCAGCGACAACACCAGCTTGCCGGTGGCAAAGTCCAGGGCACCGGTCGGCTCGTCGCACAGCAGCAGGTCGGGGTTCTTGGCCAGCGCCCGGGCGATGGCCACCCGCTGCTGTTCGCCGCCGGAAAGTTGCGAGGGAAAATGGTCTTCGCGATGGGCCAGGCCCACCATGGCCAACGCTTCGCGCTCATCGAGCGGATTGCGGCTGAGCTCCGAGGCGACCATCACGTTCTCAAGCGCCGTGAGATTGGGAACCAGGTTGTAGAACTGGAACACAAACCCGATCCGCTCGCGGCGGTAACGCGTCAAAGCCCGTGGGCTGAGCTTCGCCAGGTCTTGGCCGGCGTAGAGGGCCCGGCCGCTGGTGGGCTGATCCATGCCGCCGATGATGTTCAGCAGCGTGGTTTTGCCCGACCCGCTGGGGCCGACCATCACCAGGAACTCGCCCCGGTAAATATCGAGGGACACGCTTTTCAGGGCATGGACGGCCACTTCGCCCATCTGGAAGGTGCGGCCGACATTCTCCAGCCGCAGTAGCACTCGGTCGTCGACCTCGTTCATAAATTGCCGGGAGATGTGCCGAAAAAGTGCCAGAGACGAGCCATGCGGCGGCCCGCCAAGGCCGGCCTTTCTTTTAGTGTACTTCGCCGTGGATGCCGCGGACACGCGCCCCTTTTGGGGATGAAGCACCCGCGGCAGGCAGCCAGGGCGTCAATGTGGCCACCGCCGGTGACGTTCGTGTAGCCGCAGGACGCCTACCCTTCAAAACAACGGGGGCCGCGGTATCCTGAGGTGGGGCCGCGGCCGCACGCCGGCCGGCTGGCCCACGCTCAGTAGCAGGATCGCAATCATTCCTCGTGTGTACCGGGTTTCGCGTGACCACTTCCGACGCTTCGCAACAAGACCGGCCGTTACGCCTGGTGGTGATGGGCACGGGCGGCTTCGCCGTTCCCATGCTGCAAGCCGCGGTGGCCTCGCGGCACAACGTGCTGGCCGTGGTCACGCAGCCGCTCAAGCCGGCGCGCAATCAACGCAACGCACCGCCGCCCCCACCGGTTCGCGAGGCCGCTACCCAGTTGGGCTTGCCGATCCTGGATCCGCCCAGCGTCAACTCGCCCGAGGCACACGACCTGCTCCGGCCGCTTCAGGCCGATTTGTTCCTGGTGGCCGATTACGGGCAGATTCTCTCGCCCGAAACGCTTTCGCTGGCGCCGCTGGGCGGCATGAACCTGCACGGCTCGCTGCTGCCGCGGTATCGCGGTGCCGCGCCGATCGCGTGGGCGATCTACGACGGTCAGCAGGAAAGCGGCGTTTCGATCCTGCACATGACGCCCAAGGTCGATGCCGGCCCGGTGCTGGCCCAAGCCAGCGTGACGATCGACCCGGACGAAACGGCCGAGCAGCTTGAAGCCCGACTGGCGGCCCTGGGCGGACCGCTGATGATGGAAACGGTCGATCGCTACCTGCGCGGGGAGATCGAACCGCTGCCGCAAGATCCGGCCCTCGCGACCAAGGCTCCGCGGCTGAAGAAAACCGATGGGCTGTTGAACTTTGCCCGTACGGCCGAAGGCGTGAAGAACCAGTGGCGGGCCATGCAGCCTTGGCCGGGCTGCTACACCTTCTGGCATCGCAGCGGCGGGGAGCCGCTGCGGTTGATCGTAGGGGAAGTGGCACCGCTGCCCGACAAGCGGCACCTGGCCGATGTTGCCGTCGGCACCGTGATTGAAGCGACCGAAGAAGGCATCGCCGTCGCCTGCGGAGAGGGTACCATCGTTACACTGCGGCAACTACAACCTGCCGGCAAACGGATGATGACCGCGGCCGAACTCTTGCGCGGCTACCCGATTCGCCCCGGCGACCGCTTTGGCGATGCGCCATAGCGCGCAACGATCTTAGAGGGTTACGAGCGGCTCTGCGCGTCACACGGAACCGCAATCATTCCGTGCCACAGTTCTGCGCGCCGTGCGCGGCCGATACCCGCGCGTAAGCAACCGCTCCCCGGGCGTACTTCTAGCCGCACACAAGCGTTGTGACGCCCTCACGATCGTTTCAGGCCACGTACCACTGGCGCGCACATTGACCGTCTACGCGCCAGCGGCAATCCGGCAGAAACTGACTAAGCAGCCGGAGCGGCTTGGACCATGCCCTGTTCGTCCCAGCGACGCAGGGCCACGGCCACCAGGTGACCGCCAAAGGCCACCGAGATCTTGAGTGCGTGCTGGTACGGGCCGCGACGGCCAACCAGCGGCACGCAGTCGAGATTGCAGGCCGGGTCCGGGTTGGTGAGGTTCAACGTCGGCGGAGCGTAGCCGTCGCGGAGGGCCAGCGCCGTAATCGCCAGCTCCACGCTGCCGGCGGCGTTGATCAGGTGACCCAGCATCGACTTGGTCGAGCTGACGCACACCTGGTCGGCTGCCTCGCCAAAGGCCAGGCGAATGCCGCGGGTTTCCACCACGTCGTTCTGGAGCGTGCCGGTACCGTGCGCGTTGATGTACTGCACGTCGTCCGGCCGCAGGTGCGCTTCGCGGAGCGTCTCCGAGATGAGCCGTCCCAGCACTTCCGATTCCTGGTCGAGCCCGGTCACGTGATGGGCTTCGGCCAGCATCCGCCCTGCGACGATTTCGGCATAGATCTTCGCGCCGCGGGCTTCGGCGTGGCTGAGACGCTCGATCACAAACATGGCCGAGCCTTCGCCCAGCACAAAGCCGTTGCGGTTGATGTCGAACGGCCGGCACGCCTGGGTAGGATCTTCGTGGTGAGCCAGCACCTTCATGCGATCGAAGCCGGCGGCGAACAGCGGCTGAATGGCGTCGCCACTGCCGGCCAGCGCGATATCGCACTGATCATCGCGAATCGTACGAACGGCCGAGAGGATATCGACCAGGCCGCTGGCGCAGGCCACCGAGTGCGTCAGGCGCGGGCCGCGCAAACCGTAATAGTTGGCGATCTGGCTGCACGAAGTGTTCGGCATCCACTGCTGCCACCAGGGCAGCGCGTCGGGCACCAGCAGGTCCTCGCGGTTGGCGTTGCGCAGAATCCAGCCGGTGTCGCCCATATGTCCGGAGATGGCGCAACCGAAACGATCCAGGTCGACCTGGTCCAGATCGACGCCGGCATCTTCCATCGCCTCGCGAGCGGCATGGCGAGCCAGGGCAATGCTCTTGAGTTCGCGGGGAACCGGGATATCGATGTCGACTGGAGCGCCCAGGAGCGTGTTGTCGGGAATGCCGGGAATGCCCGTCAACCAACGCACCCCGCTCTTGCCGCGGCGGACGGCTTGCCACACGCTTTCGCGGTCTGAGCCCAGCGCGGTGATCAGCCCGATGCCCGTGATGACGATTGGTTCGTCATCGTACGCGCGACTTGGGGCTGCTGACGACGGTGAAGCCATCTTCCAGATTCGCATACGATTCGCCGGATATGTTGGAAAGCGAAGCCATTCCCGAAAGGTTGAACGATGGATGGAACCCGGCCGTACGGGTCCATAATCGTTACAATCGGAACCTTTGGGCAGCTAACTTCAATCGGGCTATCCAGCAAAGCCACCTGGGAAGTTGTCAAAATGTAGAGTATAGGTGAGCTGTGACAAACGCATCAAGAATCGCTGGTTAGCCAATTCCGCTAGGCCAAGGTTCGGACGTACGTTCTTTTCGAGCTATGTCAGCCCGTTTGGGTGCCCTGAATTCTCAGCGTTATTGCCTCCTTGCTGATGTCCGCAGCTTATGAAAGCTGCGGTAGCCCATACAATTAACCCATTAAGCATATTCAGTGCCATTGCCCCCAAGGGCCATTGGATAACCCATTATCACCGCCGCCAGTCGCTGCTGATTGCCGGTAGTACTTAGCCACCCTGGAAACTAAGGCGACGGTTGTACATCCCTTATCACAGCGACCTTCATAAGTGATTGAAGGGCGGTTCTTTACATACATCAAAAATCGTCCAAGCGTTCTGTTGCAGTGCGCGTCGACGCCTATCAAACCGCGGCTTGCCGCGCCCTTATCCTCCGGCAGCGGGGTGGAACAACGAAGTTCAGCGGCTTCCTGCGAACCCCTCATACTGGGCAGCGCAGCGAACCTGCGAGTGTTGCACTTTTGACGACAGCGCGTATCGCCATCGCGCGTTGCCGCCAACCCCGCACACCCCCAAGGTTTTGATGCCGGGTAGCCGGCGTGGAACGCTCAGCCAATGGCAATGTCGTTTAAGCCGACTTGCGCTGGATGCGCTGTACGAACAGTTCGTAATCCGCAGGGGTATCGATTCCCACCGAGGATTCGTGGACCACGCCCACGGCAATCTTCACGCCTGCGGCTAACGCACGAAGTTGCTCCAGCCGCTCGATTTGTTCCAGCGGAGCAGGCGGCATCGCAGCCATCCGCAGCAGGAACTCGCGGCGGTAGGCGTAAATGCCCAGGTGCTGATGGTAAACGGCTGGTTCCGCCGTCAGCAGCGCATCGTTCCATTCGCGCGCGTAGGGAATGGGGCTGCGGCTGAAGTACAGGGCGCGGCCCGCGTCGTCGCAGACCACCTTCACGCAAGCTGGGTCGTTCAAACGCGTGAGGCAGCGGATCGGCGTGGCCAGCGTGGCCATTTCGGCCTGCGGGTCGTCCAGCAGCAGACGGATGCAGTGGTCGATGGTTTCGCCGGAGAGTTCCGGTTCATCCCCCTGAACATTGACAAAGATGTCGATGTCTGGGCGAGTGGCGGCGACTTCGGCTACGCGATCGGTGCCGCTTTGCAGATCGGGACTGGTAAGTTGGGCAACGCCGCCAAATGCGAGAACTTCGGCGGCGATCTCTTGGGCATCGGTAGCGACGATCACGCCCTGGGCGAGCTTGGACCGGCAAGCGGCCTCGTACGTGTGCTGGATCACCGTTTTACCGCCGGCCCGCAACAGAAGTTTCCGCGGCAACCGCGTAGAATGAAGCCGAGCCGGTATCACAATCAGGCTGGACAAATGGCCCACTGGCCGAGCAATCGCTGCCATAGTCGTTCTCCACTCCCAATGTCGGCGTGTGTATTAACCGATTCCGCCGGACGAGGATAGATCGGCTTATGAGCCGCCTGCTGGCAGCGCTGGCTGGGGAAGTTCCCCCTGCGAACCGTTCGTAATGACGAAGGAACCCGATGAGGATTTTGCTGACCAACGATGACGGCGTGGATGGGCCGGGGCTGGCCGCCCTGGCCGACGCAGCCCGCTCCTTCGGCGAATGCGTGATCCTGGCCCCGCGCGACCACCACTCCGGTTGCAGTCACAAGGCCACCACGCACGAGCCGTTGCAACTGACCAAGCTGGGCGAAGGACGTTACATGGTCGACGGCACCCCGGTCGATTGCGTCCGCATCGCCCTGGCGCACTGGACCGAGGGCTTCGACCTGGTGTTGTCGGGCATCAACGAAGGCGGCAACCTGGGCTGCGACGTGTTTCACTCGGGCACGGTGGCGGCCGTGCGCGAGGCGGCCTTTCTGGGCACGCCCGGCGTGGCGCTCAGCCAGTTCCGCCGCTATGGAACCAACAATTGGGATCTTGCCCGGAAATGGGCTGTCGCCGTCTTAAGCGACATCCTGGAGCTGCCGTTACAGCCCGGTGTCATCTGGAATGTGAACTTTCCCGATGCCAGCGACGTGCGTGGTGAAGAGCCGGACCTGGTGCATTGCGAGGTGGACGATCACCCGCTACCGGTGCTGTACCGCGAGGAAAACGGAAAGCTGCACTACGCGGGCCGGTACACCGAGCGCATGCGCACGCCCGGGCGCGATGTCGATATCTGCTTCTCCGGCCGCATCACGCTGAGCCGGCTGCACGTGCGAAACCTGGGTGTGTAGCTTGCCCCGGCCGGTCAACGACCAGTAAAGGAGGCCGTGCCAGGCGGTTCACTGGCCTGAGGAATTGGCCGGATCGTCGTCGCGGACGATTGGCAGCTTCTTGGCGAAGTCGATCCGATCGACCGGCTGCACCACGCTGGTCAGCACGTTAAAGACGTGCGAGGCCACCCGCTTGAGATACCGGTAGGCCAGCACATAGGCCGCGGCCTTGGGTGGTTCTTCGGTGAGGAGCCGTTGGATCTGGTCGTCGCAGCGATCCTCAATCTTTTCGGCCCGGCTGATCAGAGCCAGCGCCTGGTCGCGATCGCTGGTGGAGAAGGTATCGCGGCAATCGCTGAGCAGCTTGGAGATCAGTTCCTTGAGCTGCATGATGTCGGCGCGCCATTCGGTATCTTGCACGAGGGGCGCGGTGGTGGCCAGGTCGAACAGGTTCTTGCCGTAGTCGCCGATCCGCTCGGCGTCTTTTACCACGCTCATCAACACCAGGCAGGTGGGAAACGTGTTGGGGCCGTGCACGGTGGAGTGAACAACGATCTCGCGCCGCAGATGGCGGACCGACTTGTTGATGCTCTTCTCGGTCTTGAACAGTTGTTCGCGGATGGCCTCGGGGTCAATCTTGCCCAGCATGGCATCGGTGGCCGCGTCGAAGACCTGGCGTCCGGCATCGAGCATCTGGCAGAACTCGGCGCGCATCCGGTCCAAGCCCGCCGCGCCGGAAGAACCACTGGAAAACCATTCAAACATTTTGCCACTCCGCACACGCGGCCGCCTGCACGCCGGGCAGCCGCAACCATTGCATCAACGCTTCCAGATCAGGATGCCCAACAGAGGAATCGCCACAAATACGGTACCCAGGTAGATGAGTACCCACATGCGGTTTTGAGTCGCAGCATTGGCCAGCCAGCGGGAACACCGCAACGGGATGCGACGCAAGAAAGGAATCGGCAAGAACAGTGCCGCGCCGCTGGCGTTGAACAAGAAATGCACAAAGGCGATGGTCATACCGGCCTGGTTGGTCACGGTGGCCGCCAGAAGCGCGGTGATGGTGGTGCCGATGTTCGCGCCCACCACCATCGGAAAGCCGGCTTCCAGCGAGAGCACGCCCGCGGCAAACATCGGGATCAATAAACTGGTGGTGATGCTGGAAGACTGCACGGCCATGGTGGTGGCCATGCCGATCACCAGTCCGATCATCCCTTTTTGCTCCAGCACGCGGTTGAGCCACTGTTCGATCCGGTCGGCCAGCAGCGCTTTCATCAGGTTGGTGATGAAGTACAGCGTGCACACGATCTGAATCAGGGCCACCAACAGCATCACGGTGGCCAGCCAGCCGCCCGACAGCCCCAGGGCGGCCAGGCCGTGCTGAATGCCTTCGGCCGTGGCTTTCACGGCGGCCGTGGCCGGGTTGCTGAAGCCGGTATCGGTACCGGTAAGTCCCAGGCTTACCAGCCACGAGGCCGTGTATTCCATGTAGCCGGTGGCCAGCTCCAGCGGCAGGAATATGGCGACGGCCAGCAAGTTGAAGAAGTCGTGCACGGTGGCGCCGGCGAATGCGCGGCGGAACTCGTCGGACCGTGTCACGTGCCCCAACGACAATAACGTATTGGTGACCGACGTGCCGACGTTGGCACCCATCACAATCGGGATGGCGTTGGCCACGCTAAGCTGCCCGGCCCCCACCAAGGCCACCACGGTCGAGGTTGAAACCGACGAACTTTGCACCAGGACCGTGGCCAGGATTCCAGCCGCCAGACCGGCAAAGGGGTTATTCAGTCCTTGGAGCATCGACCGGGCCGTATCGCTGCCTGCCACCTTCATCGAGCCGGAGAGCAGCTCGATGGCCACCAGGAAAATAAACAACAGGCCCAAGAACAGTAGAATCCGTCCCACGACCGGCAATCGGGACTTCAGCGAATCAATGGGCATGGAATCGCAGAGAAGGTGAGTGGGGGAGGGTGAGGACGCGCCGGCGGCGGGCTTAGTTCCTCGAATGATGAGGGCCCCCGGTAGAGTTGTCAATGAGAACGGTGCCGTCAGGGGGCGTGCACTGGCGGTCAGCAGTGCACGTAAATTCTCGGCAAAATCGTCGCAGCCGGTGCGATTGGGGAGATCGCCCCCGATCGGTGCGGGCAGCGCCCCGCCTGGTCACTGCCTAGTCACTTCTTGCGGGGGCTTCTTACCGCAAACGCGCAACTTTGCCCAATCTGAAGCCAAGTGGCTTGAAACCGCTGCCAATTGGGGGGTAAGCTGGCATTGATAGCCTAACCCCCAAGACTGCCCTAACTGCGCGATTTCGCGCACCGCGCACGGTTGCCCCGGCTGCGGGGCATTCTTGGGAAGAATCTTTCAATTTTCTTCAAGTGAACTATTCTTCGTAAGTGGGCTAGATTGCCTGGTCTATCGAAATAGCGCAGGTAGTTGTCCGTTCGCGGTGAAACGGCAACGGTTTCTAAGGGGAGCATTTTGCGTATGGTCAAGAAGTATCTCTTTGGTGCGGCCGTGCTGGCCGCCACGGTCTTGATGACCGCGCCGGTCGACGCCGGTCACCGTCATCATTCCTCCGGTAGCCATGGAAGCTCCGGCAGCTGGGGTAGCTCCGGCAGTTCCGGGAGCTTCGGCAGCTCGGGCCACTGGGGACGTCACCGCTGGGGTAGCCACGGCTCCTCCGGCAGCCACGGCTACTACTATTACTCCAGCCACAGCTCCGGTTCGTCCGGTAGCTGGGGTAGCTCGGGCAGCTCGGGTAGCTCTGGAAGTTCGGGCAGCTACGGCAGCTACGGCGGTGGCGTGATCGTCACCCCGGGTGCCACCGTGCCGGCCTACTCGCCTCCGGCCGAAGCTCCCAAGGCTGAATCGGGTGCTGAGCCGGTCGCTCCGCCGATGACCCGTCGTTCTGGCGACACCTTCCTGACGGTCAAGGTTCCGGCCTCGGCCAAGGTGTACGTCAACGATGCGGCCACCAAGACCCCCGGCGAGGTTCGCACGTTTGTCTCCAAGGGTCTGCAGGCTGATCGCGTCTACAACTTCACCGTTCGCGCCGAGATGATCGTCGATGGCGAGCTGGTCACCGAGACCAAGACCATCGAGCTGCGCGGCGGCGAAGCCGGCAACCTTGAGTTCAACCTCGATGGCGAGCAGCAGGTGGCCACCGCCCCGGTGAAGACGGCTCTGATCCTCCGCGTCCCCGCCGACGCCAAGGTCACGCTGGCCGGCCAGCCGACCCGCTCGACCGGTGAGATCCGTGAGTTTGCCACCACCCGTCTGCCCGCCGGCAGCGAGTGGGTGCAGTACCCGGTCCGCGTGGAAGTGGAACGCGATGGTCAGGTGCTGACCCAGGAGCGGATGGTCGCCATCAAGGGCGGCGAGATCCGCGAAGTGTCGTTCGACTTCGACACCGCCAGCCTGGCCAGCAAGTAAGCGTTGAAACCTTGCCGCACGCTTGAGGCGGCGGCGAAGCCACAACGCCTGACGACGATATTTTCGTCCCCCCGGCGGGCACGTTCCTGCCGGGGGTTTTTTTTATGCGCTGGAGGTACCTCTCCGCGCAGCGCCTGGCCTTGCGCCTGGCGCGGCCCAACAAAAACGCCTCGGGGAGCCGCAGTCGGGCCCCCCGAGGGCGTTGGCGGTGTCACGGTTGAACGCGGACTACGGACCAGGGCGCTTTAGCTGCCGAACTCCGGCCGGCGACGATTGAGCTGGCTCTGGAGCCGCTGCACGATGCTGCTGTGCATCTGGCTGACGCGGCTTTCCGAGAGATCAAGCGTGGCGCCGATCTCCTTCATCGTCAGCTCCTCGTAGTAGTAGAGGATGATGATCAGCCGCTCGTTGCGGTTGAGGCCCTTGGTCACCAGCCGCATCAGGTCGTTCTTCTGGATGCGGCGGGTCGGATCTTCACCTTTTTTGTCCTCAAGGATGTCGATTTCGCGAACATCCTTGTAGCTGTCCGTTTCGTACCACTTCTTGTTGAGGCTGATGAGGTTAACGGCGTTGGCCTCGGTGATCATCTTTTCCAGCTCGGGAACCGATATCTCCAGGTGTTCCGCGAGCTCGTTCTCGGTGGGCTGGCGGCCGAGCTTGGCCTCCAGCGTCTTCATCGCCTCGTTGAGCTTGCTGGCCTTGCTGCGCACCAGGCGGGGTACCCAGTCCATGGTCCGCAGTTCGTCCAGCATGGCGCCGCGAATGCGCGGGACGCAGTAGGTTTCGAACTTGACGCCCCGGCTGAGGTCAAACGCCTCAATGGCATCCATCAGCCCGAACACACCGGCGGAAATCAGGTCGTCCAGCTCCACGCCTTCGGGCAGCCGCGACCAGATGCGTTCGCCGTTGTATCGCACCAGCGGCAGGTAGTTTTCGACGAGTCGGTTGCGGTATTCCTTGTTGCTGGGATCGCGCTTGTAGTCGATCCAAAGCTGGGTGATTTCGTCGGGAGCGACAGCCGTGGTCTGCATGCATTCCTCCGTGAACACCTAGCCAGCCATCTTGGCCGGCGATTGCCGTTTTTCGTGTGCAGTCGATCCTGCCGAATGACCGAAGCTTATGGACGAACCAGTTACAAACTCGCCGCCCGCGGCAGTCGAGGCAGGCACTGCTTCATGCTTGACTTGAGCAGCGCGGGTTTCGCTCGCGGCCTGCGCCCCGCAGCGCTTCAAAGCGCTAGGGGGAGGTGAGCCGCTTAAGCTGCCCGACGCTGGTTGTTGCCGGGTTGGGGCTCGTTCTGCTCGGCGGCCGCCAGGTATTCCTGCCAGGCGGCGGCAAAGCGTTCCCGAACCGCTTCCGACACGAAGGTGTCGGCCAGGGTGCCTGCCAGCCAACCCACGGCAGCCATCACGAACATGGCAGCCATGGCCGGCCACAGCACATCTGGCTCAAGGCGTCCTGCGATCAGGTTTCGCGCCACAACCAGCGCGAAGGCCAGCGATCCCAGGATGCCAGCGTACTTCCGTCCCACCATGAAGGCCCTCTTGCCTGCCTGGTCCGCCAAGTTTCGCTAACCGGCAGAGTTGTTTGCGCCGGAGCGTTCGGACGGATGTTGGCTTTATCGGCCCAGGGCACTTCAAGGTTGAATTGTTTCTGTTGTTTTCTGGTCTGATCCTCCGCCTGGGGGCCAGCTACAGTCGCTGACTTTGCAGGCGAAAAGCGATTTTGTGCAGCGCGGCGCTGCTCAGCGTATCTGTTATCCGTCGCGCGCTCCGCGGCCCGACGAAAGCAGGGGCACCGGCCTGCGCAGCGGCGATGGCACGCTCCGCGCTTGCGGGGGCTGACGGTTCGCGGCAACGCGGCTTTCGCAATCGTGCCGCAGCTTGACAGCCAGCCGCATCAGCGTATGCGCGGCCACCGGGTCGCGATCGGCCGCCAGCAGCACGTGGCCCGCGCTGGCCGTCAGCGATTCCACCACGGGCAGCGCGCCGCCCAGTTGAATGGTCAGGCCCAGGAAACGCTGGCAGGCCATCGACAGCCGGGCAAAGGCATCGTCGGCCGCGGTTTCCGACTCCACGAGGTTGAACAGCGACCACACGGACGCCGTGGCGCCTTCACCGCGGCAGACCTTGATCGCCGCGTAGGTATCCATCACGGCCACCACGTCCGACGTGCTCACCATCACCGCCGTATCGGCTGCTTGCCACAGCACTCGCGAAGCCGGGTGAGGGCTGCGGCCAACATCGAGCACCACGTAATCGGTTTGCCCGGCCAGCGAATACAACTCGTCGATCAGCCGCTGCTGGCCGGAGGGCGACCAGGCTTCGCGTTGTTCTTCGGCCCAGCCGCCGGGCACCACGCGCACGCCGCTGGGGCCTTCCAGCCAGGTTTCACGCACGGTCCGCCAGCCGGAAAGCACTTGTGCGATGCCATGGTCGGGCAGCAGACCCAGCCGGGCGGTGATGTCGGCGGCAGCCGGATCGGCATCGACCAGCACCACGCGCTGCCCGACTTGCGCCAGTGTGACCGCCAGGTTGAGCGCGATGGTGGACGTACCGACGCCCCCTTTACCTCCAGCGACCAGGATCAACCGCGGCGGCGGCAGTTGCGGATCGAGCCGCGCGCCGTCGATGCGGACGAGCTGTCGCAGTTCCTTGGCTTGATCGTCGAACATGGCAGCAATGGTCTGAATGCAGATGGCAACGGTTCGCGGCAGCGGGACGCAATATCCAAGGGGCCGGTGGGCTCGCGCCGCGGCAGTTGTCTTGGCCTGTTAGCCTGCGTGAATACCGAGCATGGCTTCGGCCAGCGCGGTAGGATGCGCGGCCTGAATATCATCGGGCACGTTCTGACCGTCGGTGAGGTAGCTCAGCGGCAGGCGGCTGCTGCGCATCAGCGGCAGCAGGTTGCCCAGCCCCGTGGCTTCATCAATCTTGGTCAGGATCAGGGCCGTGGTGCCGACGGTGGCGAACCGCTCCGCGGTGCGCGAAAGGGTAGAAGCCCCCGCCACGCTCGACAGCACCAGGTGCACCTCGTCGGCCTGGGCCTCGGTGAGAAACGCTTTCAACTCGTGAATCTTGACTTCATCGCGCGGGCTGCGGCCGGCGGTATCCATCAGGATCAGGTCGAGGTCGGCCATTTGCGCGATGGCTTCGCGCATCTCGCGCGGCGTCGACACAACCTTCATGGGCAGGTTGATGATGTCGGCGTATGTCCGCAGTTGTTCCACCGCCGCGATGCGGTACGTGTCGACGGTGATCAACCCCACCTTGCGCCGCTCCCGCAGCCGGAAGTTGGCCGCCAGCTTGGCGATGGTGGTGGTCTTGCCCACGCCCGTCGGGCCCACCAGGGCCACCACGCGGCGCTGGCCCGGCGTCAGTTGGATCGGGCCGGCCACGGCGATCTCGGATTCGATCAGCCGAGCGGCGTAGGCCTTGGCCACGGCCGGATCGCACAGTTCTTCAGGGGGACAGTCCTGCCGAACACGCTGCACGAGTTCGCGGGCGATCTCCTCGGGAATCTCGGCGTCGATCAGGTCGGTGAACAGGTGGAACAGTTCCTGGGGGACGTCGGACCGGCCGGCCACCTGCGATTGCCGACACAAGTCGGCCAGCATGGCCTGGAGGTCGTCGAGCTGCGACTTCAACTCGCTGCCCAGGTCGCGCGAGGGAGCTGCTTGCGGCCGGGGGATGGCCGGGCCGGCAGTCGTTGCCCGGGCGACCGGAGCCGCGCTGGCCGGCGCCGCGGGAGCAGGTTGTTGTTCGCGGCGCGGCAAACGGCTGGGGACATTCACATCCAGCGATGCTGCCACCTCGAACTTGCGCACGCCCGGGATCCACCGCAGCAGCCGGTGACCGCGGATTTCGCGGGTATGCAGCACGGCCGCATCGGGGCCGAGGTCTGCACGAACCATCGCCAGGGCTTCTTGCAAACTGGGCGCGCGATAAGTTTTGATTTCCATCGCTACTTGTGCGTATGAATGAGAAATGACCGGTGGGCCGCCTGCCGCTGCTCGTTGGCACCGTGGGTGTCAGGCGAGCGTCAGCAGTTCCCTTGCAAGTGCCTTTTCCGTGTTGTCCATCAAACAGGTTGCTTGTCGTTTCATGGTGGACGTGCCGCGGACGCGACCGGAAGGTTACGCCCTGGCGGCCATGGCCGGGGCCGCGTCGCTGGCTACGCCGACGCTTTCCACCACGGTGTCGCGGGTGACTTCGTTGTAGGACAGGACCGCCAACCGAGGCAGGTGCCGCTGCGTGATCCGCTTGAGAGCCGAACGGATCACCGGGTTGACCAGCACCACCGGCGGCCGTTGTTCTTGTTCCAGCTTCTGCACCTCGCGGCGAATCGCTTCGCAGGTGGCCTCGATCGCTTGGGGCGACATGCGGATGTTCACGCCGGTGCCGTCGATGCTGGCCGCGATGCGGTCCTCCATATCCGGTGCCAGCGTCACCACCTTCAGGCGGCGATGCTCGTCGGAGTACTTGGTGCAGATCGTGCGGGCCAACCGGGCACGGACCAGTTCGGTGAGCCGGATCGGGTCCTTGTCGGGCCGGCCGGCGTGGTCGCCCAGGGCTTCGAGGATCGCGCCCAGTTGCCGGATGCTGACCTGTTCGCGGAGCAGCATCTGCAACACCTGCTGCACCTCGGCCAGGCTCATCACCTTGGGAATCAGTTCCTCGACGACGGCCGGCGAGGTGGTCTTCAGTTCTTCGATCAGGTGCTTGGTGGCGTCGCGCGTCAGGATTTCGTCGGCATGGTCGGCCACCACCTTGGTGAGGTGCGTCGCCAGCACGCTGGTCGGTTCGACTACGGTGTAGCCCGACATGGCCGCGCGGTCGCGCAGCGCCGGATCGATCCACACGGCCGGCATGTCGTACACCGGGTCGCGGACGGGGATGCCGTCGACTCGCGACGTGGTCATGCCCGACTCCAGCGCCAAGAGCAGCTTGGGCTGCACGGTGCCTTCGGCCACCGGGGCGCCGGCGATCTTGATCACGTAAGCGTTCTGGTCGATGCGCTGATTGTCGCGGATGCGGACCCGCGGCATCAGCAGGCCCATATCGGCGGCAACCTTCTTTTTGACGCCCTGAATCCGCTCCAGCAGATCGCCGCCGCGAGCCGGATCGGCCAGGCGGATCAGGCCCACGCCGATCTCCATCTCCATGGGATCGACGGTCAGGCAGTCCTCGATCCGTTCCTCTTTCTTGGCCTTGGATTCGGACTCGGCCGCTTGGGCTTTGACCTCGCGGGCCTGGGCTTCCTCGCGTTTGCGCGTGAGCAGCAGGGCCAGCCCGATACAGCTCCCGCCCAAGGTCAGCAACGGCAGCGTGGGCAGGCTGGTAAAGATCAGCACGCACAGAAACGCGCCCGAGACCATCAAGGCCTGCGGCCGCATGAACAACTGCGACAGGAAATCACTGGGCAGATTGCTGGCTTCGCTGCTGCGGGTGACCAGCAAGCCGGCCGCCACCGACACCAGGAACGCCGGCACCTGGCTCACCAGGCCGTCGCCGATGGTCAGCCGGGTAAACAGGTCGGCCGCCTCGCGGATGCTCATGCCGTTCTCGAGCACGCCGACGATCAGGCCGCCCACGATATTCACCAGCGTGATCACGATGCCGGCGATCGCGTCGCCGCGGACGAATTTACTGGCACCGTCCATCGACCCGTAAAAGTCGGCCTGGCGGGCCAGTTCCTCGCGGCGGCGCTTGGCTTCGTTCTCGTCGATGATGCGGGCTTGCAGGTCGGCGTCGATCGCCATCTGCCGGCCCGGCATCCCGTCCAAGGCAAAACGGGCGGCCACTTCGCTGATGCGGGTGGCACCCTTGGTGATGACCACAAACTGGATCACCACGATGATCACAAAGATGATCAGGCCGACCACGATCCGGTCGCCGGCCACAAATTCGCTGAAGGTGCGCACCACCTCGCCGGCGGCATCCAGGCCGTCGCGGTCGCTGTTGGTGAGGATCAAACGCGTGGTGGCCACGTTCAGCACCAGCCGACCCAGCGTGCTGGCCAGCAGCAGCGACGGGAAGATGCTGAACTCCAGCGGCCTGGTCACGTAAATGGTCGTGAGCAGCATGATGACCGCCAGCGTGATGTTGGCGGACAGCATGATGTCCATCAATACCGGCGGCAGCGGCATCATGATCACCAGCACGCTGGCGATGATGCCGACCGGCAAGATCAAATCGAGCGGACGGTCGAACATCCGCTTGAGTATTGCCGTATCCCTGCCAGGCATCCGACCCTCGCAAACTGTGCGAGCCGCGAACGAGTAATGAGGTGCGTGAAACCAACCAAGCCACCCGCAACCGCAGCACCAACGCGGCCTGTTCGGCCGCAGGGCTGGCGGGGGTGGGCAAAGGCGGGCGGACGTTAATCAAACCCTCGCGCAATGTCCAGCCCAACCGCCGCATACGCCGTGCTGGCAGCGGTTGCAGATGGCCCGGCGGTCCCGCGTTGCATCAGATGCGGCCTGCCGCTAGAATCCCCCGCCGCCTCGTGCTGCGCCGCGGTGTCTGCCATCGTTGCCAGCACACTTTGAAGGCGGGGGTGCGATGGGGTCCGGTAAGGATTGCCGGGACGCCATCGCGTCAGCTACCAAGCACGCCAGCCTAATCGCCCCGGCCGCCGGCAGGCTCCTGCCGTCGGGCCGACCACCAGCGAGGATGCGGAATGGATGCCCAACCTTTGGCCGAACCGGCCCTGACGCCCCTGGAACAGGTGCAGTTCGGACGGCAGGTCGTGGCCGCGTATGCCGAAGCCCTGGAAACCATGGCCGGCCAGTTGGATGCCTCGTTCTGCCAGGCCGCTCAACTGCTGTATGAATGCACCGGCAGCGTGATCGTGTCGGGCATCGGTAAGGCGGGGCTGATCGGCCAGAAGATCGCGGCCACGCTATCGTCCATTGGCACGCGGAGCCACTTTCTGCATCCGGCCGAGGCCATGCACGGTGACCTTGGCCGCATCCACCGCGACGACGTGGTGATGATGTTCTCGCAAAGCGGCGAAACCGAGGAAATCGTCCGCCTGCTGCCCTCGATCAACGAGTTCGGCGTGCCGCTGCTGGCTGTTACCTGTCGGCCGCAAAGCACGTTGGGCCGGGCTGCCCAGGTGGTTTTGAACCTGGGGCCCATTGAAGAGGCCTGTCCCCTGGGCCTGGCGCCGACGACCAGCGCCGCGGCCATGCTGGCCATGGGCGATGCCTTGGCCTTGGTGGTAAGCCGGATGCGGCGGTTCCAGGCCGCCGACTTTGCCCGGTTCCACCCCGGCGGCAGCTTGGGCTTCCGTCTCAGCCGGGTGGAAGATCACATGCGGCCGCTGGCCGAATGCCGTCTGGCTCGCGATTCCCAAACGGTTCGCCAAGTCTTCTCGCAGTGGAGCCGGCCGGGTCGCCGCACGGGCGCGGTGATGGTGGTGGACCAGGCAAACCGCCTGGTGGGCCTGTTCACCGATAGCGACCTGGCGCGGTTGTTCGAACGCCGCAACGAGCAGGCAATCGACGGCCCGATGCGTGCCGTGATGACGCCGCGGCCATTCTGCGTCAAAGTCGGCACCCGGATGAGCGAAGCCATCGAACTGCTGGGCGAACGGCGGATCAGCGAGTTGCCGGTCATCGACGAAGCCGGCTGCCCCCTGGGCCTGATCGACGTGACCGACATCATGGCTCGCCTTCCCAAGCAGCAGGTCGCGCCGAGCGCCGAGCAAGAAGGCGGCAAACGTGCCGCCGGCGACGTGCCGCCGCTGGCCAAGACCGCATAAGGCCGCGAAACGCACCTGGTTGGCCGTCATGCTAGCACCGTCCCGACGGTATGGATGCCAGCATGCTATGCGGCAATCCGGCGGCACCTTCATAATGAAATAAATACTGACAAACGACGTGCGTTGCCCCCCGTTCGATCCACGGGCTGGTGAGGACTCACGACCCAGAACAACGCATTATCCCGCAGCGTTTGCTGGCAGTACTTTATGAATCTAGCCCAGAAGTGTCAGGCGATTGAGCTGATCCTTAGCGATGTCGACGGCGTACTGACCGACGGCGGCCTGATCTACGACAACCAAGGCATCGAAACCAAGCGATTCCACGTTCGCGACGGCTTCGGTGTGCGACTCTGGCAGCGGGCCGGCGGCCGTTTCGGACTGGTAACCAGCCGCAGTTCGCACCTGGTGAAGATGCGGGCGGCCGAGCTGGACATTACCGTCATTCGCCAGGGCAGCCAGGACAAGCTGGCAGCGGTCAAAGAGCTGTTGCAGGAGCTCCAGGTTGCGCCGGAACGGGTTTGCTACATCGGCGACGATCTGCCGGACCTGGCTGCGGTGCAATATGTCGGTGTGGGTGTGGCCGTGGCCGATGCATGCCCTGAACTGCAAGCAGCCGCGGACTACGTGACGCAGCGGCCGGGCGGACACGGGGCGGCGCGCGAAACCGTGGAGATGATTCTCAAAGCGCAGCGGCGCTGGGACGATTTGATACAAACCTATTCCTTGTCGGAATAGGCCATCGGCATCGCTTTCGGTGCCAGCAAACATGCGCCGTCCATCATGCAGCGGCCAGGTGCGCTGGCATGAAAGCGGACATCCCGTTATATGCATAACGACGGATCGGTTTGCAGCCGGGCTGCCTGCGGCAGCATGGATAGCAGGATACCCATCACAGCTTAAGCGGCGTCGGCCTTAGCACAGCCGCAGGATGTGGCAGCGTGGCAGTTCTCATCTGCCGCACTGGCCAAACAAGGGAAACGGATTTCAACCGGGGATGGCCGTGGGCTCACACGTGCTAAGAGTCGCCGTTAGTGCCGCGATCACATTCGTGGCGTACTCGGCGTACGTCTGGTGCGTGGTGCCGATGATCGAGCCCGAGGCAGCCTGGGCCGAGGTCGACCCTGCCGGCACGCTCACCGATATTCCCGACCGCGGCGAGCGCCCGACGATCCCGCCCGATGATGCCATGCTGGCCTGGTTTGGTCACCAGCCGGGTGCTTGGGAACTGGATAGCCCCAAGCGGTTGGAGAACGACCAGGGCATTCTGCTCTTGCGCGAATACACGAACCTGGGCAACGGCAAGCTGAAGATCAAGCCGTGCACCATCGTTTTCATGTCCGACGATGAGTCCAAGCCGCGCGAGGAACGTATCCGCGCGGCCATCATCCTGCAAGCGCCCGAAGGGGCCATCCTCAAGTTCGATCGCGACATCGATCTCCGCCGCGGCGACATCGGCCGCGTGGAAAGCGGCCTGCTGCTGGGCAAAGTGACCATTCGCAGCGATCAAAAGTTGCCCGGCCCCGACGACGACCTGGCCATCTCCACCTTCGACGTGGCCCTGACGCCCGAGGCCATTCAAACGCCGCACACCGTGCAGTTCCGCTGGGGCCCCAACCATGGTTCGGGCCGCGGCATGCAGATCGACCTGCTGGACGAAAAGACGGCCAAGAAGAAGGGCGTGGAGCGCAAGTTTGGCCGCGTCAAACTGCTCACGCTCTCGCACGACGTGCAGATGAACTTCCAGTTCAAGGGCAAGGCCGCGCCAGGCGATATCGCCGCGGCCGCCCAGTCAGAGCCGCAGCAGGAAGCGTCCGAGGGCACGACCACGCCGGTCACGGTGACCTGCCGCGGACCGTTCCGCTTCGACTTCCACCAATACCTGGCCACGTTCGAAGAACAGGTCGACGTGCTGCGGATCAACTCGCCCGGTCCCAGCGACCGCCTGGCGTGCGAAGTGCTCGAACTGTTCCTCAAGCCTGAGACACCACCCGAAGGCCAGGCGGCCGAAAAAGACCGTGTTCCCAAGCTGGAGCCCGAGCGGCTGGTGGCCAAGGGCAACCCGGTGGTGCTCAGTGCGCCTTCGTCGGCGGTGTATGCCCGGGGCGAAAAGCTCACGTACGAAGTGCCCACGCGGCGGATCAGCCTGGAATCCAATCGCGAGGTTGTGTTCCGCGAACAGACCAACGAGATCCACGCCCAGCAATTGCACTATCAGCCGGGGCCCGATGGCCGGATCGGTCAGTTCCTGGCCGTGGGCCAAGGCTGGCTGAACTGGATCGTGCCCGAGAACAACCGCGACGCCCGTGCCCCGGCCGCGCAGTCGGAAACGCAGCGGCGGTTTGAAGCCCGCTGGACCAAGCAGCTTCACTCCCGGCCTCACGAAGGCCAGCAGGTCATTTCGATCGAAGGCCAGACCGTGAGCCAGATGACCGGCATGGGCAAGCTGGCCGCCGAAGAAGTGCACGTCTGGATGCGCGAAGACATGGTGCCCCGTACGCCGGCGGATCCAGGCGGACCGCCTGCGGCCGGCCTCATGGCCAATAACGCGAATCAATCGAAACTGCGGCCCAAGCTCTCGCCGCAGCGGATGATGGCCCGCGGTAGCGTCGATATCCGTTCGCCGCAACTCACCGGCCGGACCGAAAAGCTCGAAGCCTGGTTCGTGGAGGCTCCGCCGCGCGTGCCCATGCAGCAGGGCGGGGGTGCCCAGATGGTGCATCCGGCGGCCGCGCACATGCAGCCGGTTCAACCGATGGGCGGGGTGGCTGGCATGCAACAAGTTGGTGCCGTGCAAGGTTACGCGGCCTACCCGGGTTCGGCGCCCGCCGCGCCGCGGCAGGCGGCCTTGCCGTATCCGACGACCGGCACGCCCGCCGGCATTGCAGCCAGTGCCATACAGCCCGGGGCGATTCCTTCCCGAGCCGTTCAGCCGCAGCCCCCGTATCAGCAGCTCCGGCCCGACGTGCCCGGCCAGCAACTGCCGCAGCCTCAGCCGCAACCACAACAGCCGCAGCAACAGTTTGATGTGCGGGGCGACCTGGTGCGGGTGGAGATGCGCGTGATCGGCGAGGAGATGGAGCTCTCCGAAGTGGTCATCGACGGCAACGCGCGGCTCCACGAAACCCAAACGCCCAAGCCGGGCGAGCGGCCCATGCTCATCACGGGTGATCGCATTCATGCCGTGCAACAACAGCCCGACGCCGCCGTGGTCACGGTGGTCGGCAAGCCGGGCCATGTTGAGGGTCGCGGTTTGGCGCTGGATGGCGCGGCGGTGAACCTCGACCAGGCGACCAACAAGGTCTGGATCGACGGCCCTGGGCAGATGACCCTCTTGATCGAACGCGGCCTGCAAGGCGAAACGCTTGCGCAGCCGGTGCCGCTGGTGGTCGATTGGCAAGGCGGCATGCAGTTCGATGGCCAGCAGGCCACCTTCGAACGCGAGGTCGTCGCCCGGCATCAGCAGGAACAATTGCAGACGCAAACCCTGGAGGTGATGTTCACCGAGCGGGTTTCGTTCGTCCGGCAGGAGCGGCCCGCCAATCGTCCGGAAGTGGCCGTGATTCGTTGCCGCAACGGCGTGTACATGCAGCGGCGGGCGCTCGATGAGCGCGGACAGCTCGACTCGTACGAACAAATGCAAACCGCCGATCTCACCATCGACCAGCGCACCGGCGGCGTGTTCGGCAGTGGGCCGGGCTGGATCACGCGGGTTGGTTATAACCAGCGCGGCGAAAGCTCGCCGCTGGCCTCGGGCCGCGGAGCGTTGGCCGGTGCCGCGGCCAGCGCACCCAAGGAAAAGCAGCTCACCTATCTGCGTGTGGATTTCAATCGCAGTCTGACCGGCAACATCCGGCGGCGGCAAATGATCTTCGGTGACAACGTCCAAACGGTGTACGCGCCGGTGCCCGCCTGGGATGCGACCGTCAATCCCAACCGGGTGGAGCAGCTAGGCCCCGAAGGCGTGGTCCTTACCTGCCGGCAGTTGACCGTAACGCAGATGCAAGCCGGCCAGGACCAGAAATGGTTTGAAATGGTGGCCGACGGCAACACCGTGGTCGAAGGTCAAACCTTCACCGCCAATGCGCAGCGCATGACCTACACCGAGGACAAGGGCCTGCTGGTGCTGGAAGGCACGCCGCGCACCGCCGCCGAACTGTGGCGGCAAGAGAAGGTCGGCAGCAAGGTTTCGCGCGCCGCCGCCCGCAAGATCATGTTCTGGGTGGATACCAACCGGATCGAGGTCGACGGGGCCGAGTTCCTGGACCTCAGCCAGATGCCGCGCGGCCCTCAGAACCAGGGCCAGCCGCAGCAACCGCAACAGCCCGCCCCGCCTGCCACCGGCCAGGCACCCCGCGTGCTGCCGCCCCGGTAACGGCCCCATCTGCGCTACGATCGGCCTTGGCTGGAACGGGACGCTATACCCAAGTCAAACAAGCGTTTAGTGCCATGTCTGGTGAGTGTCCTGCAAGGCGCAGCTAGCGTTGGCAGCATCGTTTGGGGCGTTCCCGCGGAGGGCAGGGCGCCGTGCCGCCCCTTTGCCGGTCACGCCTCGCCATCGTGGGGCGCGCGTGGTCAATCGACAGCGGCACGCTCGGCTCGAAACTATGCCCCCGAGCGATCCTAGGGGGCAGAAGGCAGCCCGGCGTGGGGGCGTACGTCCCTCGCCGGTCGGGAAGCAACGGTGGGGACGGACCAGCCATGCGTCAGCCCTGTGGTCGCCGTCTCGGGACGAAGCGCCCGGACGTTTCAACGGCCGGCGCGATTTCTGCTATGGGCCAGGGTTGACCGCACCCGTGACGCGTCCTAAGAATTGCGCCAGTCAGGTGCTGCCGCTAAGCTGGTCAGCATCAGGTCGCCATGGTGCCGTTTGTGGCGGCGCCCCATCCATTCCCAGCATCCCTATTGCCCCGTCCTATTTCCTTACGTGATGGTCGGACGGGCACGACGAATACTGGCGGCTTCGTATGGCGTCTCTGCCGCGACTCGCAATCGGAAGTCTACAAGCCCAGGCCGATCTCCGGCCAATTACCTGGGGCTTGTTGACGCTGTTGCGGCAAGCCGGTTTGCAGGTGCAGCACTACTTCTCGCGGGCATGCTTTTGTCCGTACGGCGGAGCTCAGACAGCTACCGGCATTGCCTCACGGCACCTGGATAGCTGGTTGATGAACCAGCAGACGTGTCGCGAGATCTTCCTGCACACGCCGGCCAAGTGCGATCTGCGCGTAGTCGAAGGTTCGCTGGCCGCCGATAGTCCTGCCCGCGGCGGACGCCTCGATGTGCTGTGCGACTGGCTCGATTTGCCTCGGCTGGGCGTGATCTGCGTTTCTGGCTGCCGTGGTTGTCAGTTGCCCGCCCGCCCGGCATATGCCGATGCCTTGTTGCTCGACGGCGTGCGCGACCGGGCCGACTTCTGCTACTGGCAAACCCTGCTCGAACCGTTGTGGGGTAAGCCGGTGCTGGGAGCGCTCCCGGCCGTACCTGCCCTCAAGGCCGAGGTCGCCGCGCTGCGGCCCGGCATGACTCCGCCTGCTGAACTGTGCGACGCGTTGGCCCGCGAGCTGAGCACCATGTTCTGCACGCAGCGGCTGTTGCAGTTTGCCAATCGCGAGAGCTTCGAGCCGCCCGAGCAACTGCTTTACCGCCCGCTGCCGGGCAGCGATCGCGTGCGTGTGGCCGTGGCGTACGACGAGGCCTTCAACTGTTACTTCGCCGAAACGCTCGATCTCTTGGAGCTGCGTGGGGCCGAGGTGGTGGAGTTCTCGCCCCTGGCCGATGAATCGCTGCCGCCAGGGACCGATATTGTTTACCTGGGCTGCGGCCGGGCCGGCATCTACGCCCGCGAGCTGGCCGCCAACCATTGCATGCTGTCGGCCTTGCGGAATCATGTGTGCCAAGGCCGCCGGATTTATGCCGAAGGCGGTGGGCTGGCCTACCTGTGCCAGCGGCTCGAAACGCCGGAGGGCCGGCTGCAGACCATGGTCGGCGTGTTCCCGGCAACCGCGCGATTGGCTTCGCCGTTGGTTCCGGTCGAACCGATCGAAGTGCAGCTTGGCCGCCACACCTGGCTGGCCGAAGCCGGCGAAAGCCTCCGCGGCTATCTCAACGCCAACTGGCAGGTGGATGCCTCGGCCAATCTCTGCTCGTGTACGGCGCGGCAGTACGGCCCGGCCGATGCGCTCGTGGCCGCGCCCATCGACAGCCTGCCGGAGCTTGAGTCCCTCGATATGCAAAGCTGCGCGGTGTTCAACCGCCGCCGCGCGGTTGGCAGCCGCGTGCATTTCAACTTTGCGTTGCTGCCCGGCGTGCTGTCGCACTTCTTACAGGCCGATTCCAACCCGATCGGCGCTTAACCGCGCCCACCGGCCAATGGCCATCTGCGCGCATGCCTGAACTCTTTGTGTCCAAGCCGCACCGCGTGCTAGCGGGATGAAAGCGGCGAAGGTGGTGAAGACGCTGCGTTAGGGCCGCTTACCCGGCGGTGAGGTATTGATAGTTCCAGAATGGGTTGCTGCAGTCGGCGCACGAGTCGCCAATCTCCAGCACCTGCCCGCGGCAGGCAGGGCAAGACTCGATGGACGATAGCGCCGACATCTGCCGCCGCCGCAGATCGTACGCCATCTGCTGATCGCCAAACGCCAGCGACGTGGCCAGGCGAATCGCCAGCGGCAACAGGTGATAGGCCACCAGCGGGACGCGGCGGGCTTCGGCCAGGGCCGTCTCCAGCCGGTTGCTGAACTGCCGTCGCCGCTCGACCAGCGACGGGTTCGCCAGGTAGCCCTCGATCGCCTGGGTGACGTCGGGCGTTTCGTGGGCCGGAGCCAACAGCAGGCCGGCCAGCCAGTGTGCGTACCAGTCGGGGTTGGCGGGCAGGTACTTGCGTTCGGCGGCATGCATGGCTGATTCGACCGCTTGATAGGCCCCGATCTCGCGTCGGGCGAGCTGTTCGCTTTTCACTTCCGAGAGCGGCATCAACATCGAATCCACGCCGAACACGCGTTCGACGTCGGCATGGATGCGCGTGAACATCGCGTCGGCCAAGGCGCCCAAGCCGGTCGCTAATTGCTGGGTCACTTGCAAGCCGCGGCCGCCAGGCAGGTGAGCATCGAGGGCCGCGGCCGCTTCGGCAATTCGCTCGTTTCGCTTGTTGGCCAACATGGCAGTTCCTCATCGAGATGCACGAAAGACCGATGGCAGCCAATCCTCGTGGGCAGGTAGCCGGACCAGGCGGCACGTTGCGGCAGCCGCCAAGGCGAGCGGCGTCACGGAGCCGGGGCGGCCAGCAGCAAACACAACACTCCGGCCAGCACCAGCAGTACGATCCACCACACGAACTCTTGCCCGACAGTGCGTCGAGTGTGCATGGTCGGACCTCCTTCCTGGCCAACAGCGGCTAAATGCCTGCCTGCCAAGGCTCAGCCATCAACGTACCGCGGCCGGCGTAGCACAAGCCGAACTTGCGCGAGGGAACCGGCAAACCTGCGGCCACGCAGCCTGCGGGCCGCACGAACCCTTCAGAGTTTCCAACAACAACCGATGAACGGACACGCGACGTGAAAGGACGCCTGGTTTACCCGGGCAACCGGGGCGAATCGCAGGCAAGGCCCGCCAGACGTGCGAAGCAGGGCAACGCGGGCCTCTGTCCGTTATGGTACCCCGCCGCCGCGTAGCGGCCAAATTCCATTTGCCGTGCGTGGCACCTGGCAAGCGACGGGAATGGGGCGGAACGCTTTAGCCACGGCCCAGTTCTTGAGCGCGGCGCGTGGCCGCTTCAACGGCAGCAATGAAAGCGGCCCGGGCTCCGTGGTTCTCCAGGGCTTGCAGGCCGCGGATCGTGGTGCCGCCGGGGCTGGTGACGGCGTCCTTCAACTCGCCGGGATGCTGGCCGGTTTGCAGCACCATCTGCGCGGCACCGGCCACGGTTTGGGCGGCCAGCGAGGTCGCCAACGCCCGGGGAAGCCCCATGTTCACGCCGCCGTCGCTTAGAGCTTCGATCATCAGGTACACGAACGCCGGGCCGGAGCCGGAGAGCCCGGTCACGGCATCGAGCAGCTTCTCGTCCACCTGGTGAGCGACGCCCACGGCCGACAGCAGCCGCTGCACCAACTGGGCGTCGTCCGCCGTGGCCCCCGCGCCCAGCGCAAAGCCGCTGGCTCCCTGCCCGATCAGGCTGGGCGTGTTGGGCATCACGCGGACCAGCCGCGGCTGGCTTTGGCGGCCATCGACATACAGCCCTTGCTGCAGCGTGGCCAGCGTGGCCCCGGCCACGATCGAAACCACCAAGTGCTGCGAGCCGATCGCCGGGGCAAGCTGATCGAGCACCGGCGGCAAATGCTGCGGCTTGACGGCCAGAAACAGCACGTCGCTGCCGCTGGCTACGGACAGGTTGTCCTGGCGGACGCGCCCGCCCGTCTCGCGGGCAAACGCTGCCGCGGCGGCTTCTACCGGGTCGGAGGCTTGCAAATGCTCGGGCTTCACCAGGCCGGCGCGCACAAACCCTCGCCCCAGGGCCGTGGCCATCCGGCCGGCACCGATAAAGCCGATGCGGAGCGAATCGGTGGGCAACGTGGGCGAAGTCTGGTTCACGGCGGCCGCCTCCCCGGAGAACGTGTCATAGGTTCGCTGACAGACGCAGCACGCTGCATCGCGCTGCCGAAACGGTGAGGATACGCCGCACGGCATCGTTGCGAAAGGGGCCCGTTCGCCGCACGGCTCGCCGAGCCAGGCGGCAAAAACTGGCGAGTGCTCCGCCGCGGGGGTACCTTGCATACGACGCGGGCCGGCGGCAGCGACGCGAGCGCCACCCATCTGTCCGAACGCCGCTTCACCACCCGCTTTGTCGCAGCGAGAACCGCCATGAAGATCACCGCCGTAGAGGTCACCGTGGTCGAGGTGCCACAGGTGCCGCCCATCGCGCCGTACCGGTCGCACATCCGCACGTCGTCGACTTCGACCAGCGCGATCGTACGCGTGGATACCGACGAAGGGCTCACCGGCTGGGGCGAGCACAACGTGAACTTTCTGCCTGGCGTGAGCGGCCCGGCCATGACCGCCAAGGCTGCCGCCTGGCTGATCGGCCGCGACCCGCTCAACATCGAGCGGTACCACGCCGAGTGCCCTTTTGAGCCGCGGCTGCGTTCCGGCATTGAAATGGCCCTGTGGGACATTGCCGGTAAGGCGGCCGGCTTGCCGCTGGCGGTGCTGCTGGGCGGCATCATCCGCGAGCGCGTGGAGCTGGCAGCGTGCATGGGCATCCAGAGTTACAAGCGGGCAGGGGAGATCGCGGCCTATTATGTGGAGCAGGGGTTCACCACGCTCAAGACCAAAGCCGGCAGCGATCCCGAGGAAGATCTGGCCATGGTGCGCGGCGTACGCGACGCCGTGGGCGACAAACTCAAGCTGAGGATCGACCCCAACTGCGCGTACACACCGCAGCAGGCGGCCCAGCTTGCCCGGCGTTTGGAGGAATACGACCTCGAATACCTGGAGCAGCCGATTGCGGCCGACCCTTTAAGCGACGCTACCTGGCTGCGGCAGCAGACGACTACGCCGATCGCGCTCAACGAAAGCGTGACCGACCCGGCCAGCGTGTGGGCAATCCTCAAAGCCGAGGCCGCCGCGTTCATCCTGCCCGATACGCATATCGCCGGCGGGATCTGGCCGTGTGTAAAGATCGGCCACGTGTGCGAAGCGGCGGGCGTGCCCTGCATCATGCACTGTGGGCACGACATGGGACCCAAGACGGCGGCCATGGTGGCGGTGGCGGCGAGTTGCCCCGCCTATTCGCTGGCCAATGACAGCACCTATTACGGGTTGGTGGAAGACATCACGCTGGAGCCGCTACCGATCGAACGCGGCCACATTCGCGTGCCGGCCAAACCGGGCCTGGGCGTGGAAGTGGATGAGGAGAAGCTGCGCAAGTACCGGCGCGAGTAGGGTCCGCTGTGCGGTCCATGAAACAAGCCGGGGCTGAAACTTGCCGCCGAATGTTGCCTCTTGCCAGGTGCTCGCACCCGGCCTTCGAGTTCTGCACGGCTGACACCGCCGTGGCACGCGCGCAAAGATACCGCCAATGCTAACTGCTGGGGACGCTTACTTCGGCTTGCGGCGAGGCGGCTCAAAGTCGACCACGGCGCCGATCTCGCTGGCGTCCACCCGCGAAACCACCACGGCCCCGGCCCGGCCGTCTTCCAGCTCCAGGCGGTACTGGCGGTTCAGCTCCAGGCATTCGACCTGGCGGCGGGTGAGTTCCAACTGGCCGGCAAGCTGCCAGTCGGACGAATCGGGCGAGGGCTCTTCGTACTTCAACTGTCCGTGCAATCGCCGGAACGTTGCCCCGCCGATCAGCAGATCACCATGGAAAAATTGCATTTTCCAATCCTCGTTACATTCAGTGGCGACCGTACTGTCGTTCATTACAGGCTACTCGACTTCGTCCAGGTCGTTCCGGCCACTGCTGCGGGCGTGCGAGACATGAGGCGGGAAACTACCGGGAAACAGGCAGGAAGGTTGGGCGAGGTTCTTTGGGTTTGGTCAGGGCCGGGGCGTCCGGCACAGCGGCGGAGCCGTGCGGCAGGGGGCTTGTCGTGTGTGCCCCGTCTGCCCCGCGCTGCGGACGCGATAGAGGGCTGAGGTAATCTTATCACCGGCGGCAACCCGCACGGTGGCTCCCTCGCCACATCCCCTCACGTTATCCCCTCACATCCCCCAAGGACCTGGTCCATGGAGCGGACCCTAAGGGCGAACCGCGTGCCGCGGCCGTTACCACTTAGAGGCGCTGTCGGCCAAAAGGTTCGCCAGAGGCCGCTACAAACGCTCGATCAGGCCCTCGCGGAGAGCTGCCGTGAGCACCGCGGCCGTGGTGTGGATCTCGCTGCCATCTTCCAGGATCACCACCGCCGGATTCAGCGAATGCACCACGCCAGCAATCCAGTGCTCTCCTTCCTTATAGCGAAAACGCGTTCCTTCACCAAAGCAGTCTGACGGCGCTGGGCGGCTCGCATGCCCATTGGTTGACACTTTGCGTGGGGAAGTTACGGGTTGGGTAGATTGCTCCGGGGTGGTCGCGTCGGCCGAGGTAGACTGCTTGGACTGCGACTTTTTGCCGCGGAGCCCTGCCAACTCCTGCAGAATTTGCCAGTTTTCCAGCCGATCCTGCCGCGCGCGCAGCAGCGTGGGGCTGGGGTTCCCCTCGGCGTCGAAGTGCTTGGAAAACCGGCCTTCGCTCCGGGCAAAGTCGATGAAATCGACCACCTGGCCGGTTTTGGGGTTAGTGTACCAGTCCTCGGTCACCGCCGGATTGCCTTGCAGCGACAGCCGCTCGGCGATGGTGTCGCCCCGGCGTGGATCGTAGATCAGCAGCGGAAACGCCCGGGTGTCGACCGCCAGCCGGGCCTGATCGGTGGCCATGTTATCGCCCACGCCGTGCTCGGGCTGGCACGTGGTGTAGCAGCACACCAGGGCCGGCCCGGGGAAGTCCAAGGCGTCGAGCACTGCCCGGTAGAAGTGGTTCGTGTGCGCGCAAGTCGTCTGGGCCACGAACGTGTACGGGTGCATCATGGCGATCTGGGCAATTTCCTTGCGGCGCTCCTGCTTGCCCGGCACCACCTTGCCGTGAACGGACATTTTGGTGTTCTGGCCGGTGTAGCTGCTGGTGGACGCCTGGCCTCCGGTGTTGGAATACACCTGGGTATCGAGCACGAACAGCTTGATATTGGCGCCGCTGGCCAGCAGCCGCGAGAGCGACTGAAAGCCGATATCGAACATGGCCCCATCGCCGCCGATGCACCACAGCGGCTTGTTCTGCCAGCCCAACTGATCCCAGCGTGCCCGCACGCCCAGCGCCATGGCCGGGGCGTTCTCAAACAGCGAGTTGATCCAGGGCACCAGGTACGGGTTGTAGGGATAGGTTGAGGTATACACCGTGTTGCAGCCGGTGGCAGCGATGATGCCCCAGTCGTTGCCGTACTTGGCGCCGGTGGCCGCGCACAGCATCCGCAGGGCGGTGCCTTCGCCGCAGCCGGCGCAGCTCCCGGCCCCGCCGGTGTACACGTGCGACTGCTCCTTGAGCATCATGTCGATCAGCAGGTTGTCGTTGACGAACCGCTCATCGGATGGCCCCACCTGCTTGAAGTGACGATGGAACTTGCGGACGCGGGTCATCACGTCCTCGTTCTTGGGGATCATCGCCAGGGCGTTGTCGTCGCACACGGTGACGCACTCGGCGCAGCCCTTGCACTTGCTGGGGTCGATGATGATGGTGAACAGGCCGCCTTCGCCGCTACGTTTGGCGGGGCCTTCGTAGTACTTGCGGGTCTTGGCCCACTGCTGGCGGAAGGCTTCGCGGTCGGCCGGATCGGTTATGGCCGCGAGCCGCTGTTCGAACTGGCTTTCGCCGATCACCTTGCCCAGGATCGCCGTGTCGGGGCACAGCGTCACGCAATCCATGCAGCCGGTGCAGTTGGATGGGTGGTACTCCGGAATATCGGGCGCGATGTAGCTGAAGTCGCGCAGCGTGGCCGTGCCGGCGGGAATCAGCGAACGGGCCACCGACAGATCGGCCGGCAATCCCTTCTCACCGCGGCCCTCTTCATACGCGCGGATGATGCGGTCGTTGAAGTCGTCGACATCCAGAACAGGCAGGCTCACGCGGCGGTAATCGGTATCGACCAGCGTGCCGTAGCTGTTGTTGTTGAAAGGATCGCGGTCCGTGGCGGCGTTCATCGAAGCGGCGGGAGTCTCGGTGGCCATGTCCAACCTCCCAAGGGAGCGCTGCGGCTGGTGACGCCATGCGCTCGGGCGAGGAAAAGCGTGCGATACGTGACGGTTCTTGCTGAACGGATTGGAAGACGTGAGAAGCCTGCGGCGCTAAACCATCAACTCCTGCGGCACTTCGCGCAGCTCGCTGTAGCCGCGTTTGACGCAGGTGAGGTTGTCGTGCACCACGCGTTCGCCGCGTTTGCCGAAGTACTTGCGCAGGGCGCCTTCCACACCGGCGTATACCTGCTCCTCGGTCATGCCGCGCTCGGCGGCGTACGGCGTCAGCCGCAGGAAGGCCCCCAACAGTACGATGCCCTGCATCCGCATCTGCAGGTCGGCAATGGAAGCGACCTCGCGGGCGATTTGCACCATGTCCAGGTAGTACACCCGCACGCGATTGCGGCGGATGAACTGCCGATGATGGGCAGGGATGCGGTTCCACACCTCGGTCGCGTCGGCATGCGGCGATTGCATGACGATGGCCCCGCCTTCGACGAGCCCCTTGAGCGGATTGCCGGAGAACAGGGCCGTGGTGTCGTTAAGCACCACCAGGTCGACCTGCTCCAGTTCGCTGTGCAGGCGGATGTGATGGTCGGAGATGGTCAGGTAATAGGTGGTGGGCAGGCCTTTCTTCTCCGAGCCGTACTTGGGGTACGCCTGCACGTCCTTGCCGAACACGTCGCCGGCGATGGTGGCGATCACCTTGTTGGTGGTCACCGAGCCGAAGCCGCCCACGCTATGGCCGCGCATCGAGAAGCTGCCCGGCTCCCGCAGATCGGGATCCTCGTTCACCTTGAGGGCCAACGGGTGATCGATGCCCAGGCAGAAATACTGCCGGCCACCCTCGATCATATTTTCGACGGCGGCGATCAAGTCGCCCGGCCGCACATCGCGGCTGCCCAGGCCCGCCGAGCCGCTGTAAATCGTCGGGATCCGCAGCAGGGCGTCGGAGCCTGTGGCCGCGTCACAGAACGCGGCTTTGATCTCGCGGGTGAGATGGTTGCCGGTGGTCGAAAGCGGATCGTCCATCCGCTCCAGTACGGTGAACGCCAGGCAGTGCTTCAGGGCGTCGACAATCTGCCGCGCCGGGAACGGCCGGAAGCAGCACACGGTGAGGGCCCCGACGGGCAGGCCGCGCTGGTTGCGGAGGTAATCGACCGTGGCTTCGGCCGTTTCCATGTAACAGCCCATGCCGACGATGACATACTCCGCATCGTCGCAGCGGTAGGGCATCACAAAGTCGTATTGCCTGCCCGTCTGCTCGGCAAACAGGTCGAACGCCTGCCGCAGCGCCGGCTCGATACGGTCGTAATACCACCGCTGGGCAATTTTGCCCTTCATGTAGGAGTCCTGGTTCTGCACCACGCCCGACATCATCGGGTTGGCCGGATCCATCAGGTTGATGAGTTTGTCGCTCGGCGGCCCGATGAAAGTTTTCATGAAGTCAGGCTCGGGCAGCCGCACCTTTTCGACCGTGTGCGTGGTGAGAAAGCCATCCTGCACATTGAAGAACGGCGTGCAGGTATCCTCGGCCACGCGGCGGGCGATCAGGCACAAGTCGCCGGCTTCCTGGGCGTTGCGGCCAAAGAGCATCCCCCAGCCGCAATCGGCCACGCTCATCACGTCGTCGTGCCCGGCGTGCACGTTGAGCGAGTGGCTGGTGAGTGCCCGAGCGCCGATATTCATCACCACTGGCAGCCGTTTGCCGCTGATGGTGTAGAGCACTTCTTTCATCAGCACGAGGCCCTGGCCGCTGGTGAAATTCGTCACGCGCCCACCGGCGGCGGCAAAGCCTTCGCAGAAGCTGGCAGCCGAGTGCTCGCTCTCAGGCTCAAAGAACAGCAGGGGGTCGCCCCACAGGTTCGTGCGGCCGTTACTGGCAGCGGCGTTGAAGCCGCCGCCCATGGTGGTCGAACTGGTGATGGGGTACGCGCCGGCCGCCTGGCTGACATGGGTTTCGACATGCACCACGGCTTCGGCGCCGTCGCACGTGGTGGGGATGCCGGGGTACTGATACTTGGACGCAGGCTCCTGGGGTTGCGGCGTGCGCCCTCCCTGACCGATGGTGCCACGATCAACCGAATCCGCGATGTGCGCATCGCGCAGTGCCGAGGCCGATGAGGTACTCGATGCCGTACTCATGGGGCAACTCTCGCTTCGGAACGGGGAGAAACCATCCGCAGCGTCCGTGCCATCCGAGAACCGGCAGCGGTGAGCATCGATCGCTTGATGCGGCAATGCTTCGCCGTGCGTACGGTTATTTGCACGTAGCGCGCCGTCAGCCTGATCGCGCAGTCAAGCTCGCTGGAGCGATTAAGAACACATCGGGCCGCTTCGGTCAGGCGGCTGAGTCGTCGTCTGCCAAAGCCAGCAGCGCGCGGACCAAGTCAAAGAGCTGTTTGCCGCGAATCGCGGAATCTTGATGAGACCAACGCCGTTGGCGTCATGGGTGTGAACGGCCTCGCTGGGCCCGTTCACCGCGAATTACCTACTCGACCTAAGCTGCCGACGCACGAACGACAAGAGATGCCCATCAGTGGATAGTGTGCGCCGGTCGGCGATAGAGGGGGCACCGTTCACCATACCCAAGCGGGTTGGACGTGTCAAAAAAGTACCCCAGCGCGCGATCAATCAGGCATGCGTTATGAAAAAACGTTCCCATGCCGATGATCGAATGTTCTTGCGCAAGGCCAGTGGCTGCGCGGGCCGTTTAGTTCAGTTCCACCGCTTCTTCCCAGTGCTCGTATAACTGGGCCAAGAGTTGCTGGGTTTCGGCGATCTGGGCCTGAATTTCTTTGATCCGGCTGCCTTCGCGGAAGATGTCGGGCGAGGCCAAACGCTCCTGGAGTGCTTGCAGTTGCTGCTCGCGCTCCTGAATCTCGGCCTCCAGGTCGGCCACCTTGCGATAGGGGAAGCGGCGTTTGCGCCGGGCAGGTTTTTCCGGCGCCGCGTTGGCCGATGATTTGCCGTCGGACGCGGCCGCCTTCTTGCCGCCGCTGTCATTGGCCTTGGCGGCGGGCATTTCACCCCGCTGGCCTTCCGCCAGACCCTGGGCGACAAAGTGCAGGTAGGTGTCGTAATTGCCGTGGATGACGCGGAACCGGTCGCCCTCGACCACCAGCAGGTGATCGGCCACCTGGTTGAGGAAGTAGCGGTCGTGGCTGACAAACAGCAGCGTGCCGTCGTACTTGTTGAGGCCGCGTTCCAGGGCATCGCGGGCCCAGATGTCCAGGTGGTTCGTCGGTTCGTCGAGAATCAGAAAGTTGGAATCGCGCGCGGCCAGCCGTGCCAAGCCCGCCCGGCTGCGCTCACCACCGCTGAGGCTGCCCACTTTCTTGAACACGGCGTCGCCGGTGATGCCGAAGCGGGCCAGCAGGTCGCGCCGCTGCGGTTCGTTGAACTCCTTGTGATCGGGCCGGATGGCGTCGACCACCGGCTGCTCGAAATCGAGCCCAGCCGTCAACTGGTCCAGGTAACCGATCCGCACGCCGGAGCCCAGCCGGATCTCGCCGGCCTCGGGCTGCACCAGGCCCAGAATGCAACGGAGCAGGGTGGTCTTTCCGGTGCCGTTGGGGCCCAGAATGCCCCAGCGTTCGCCGCGTTGGATCGAAAACGACAGGTCCTTGAACAGCGGCCGGTCGTAGCTCTTGGCCAGGCCTTCGACGGTCAGCACGATATCGCCGGTGCGGCTGGCGGGCGGAAAGCCAATCGGCGGCGCATGGATCTCGCGGGGCGGCGGCACCCGTTCGATCCGTTCCAGCTTCTTGCGGCGGTCTTCCGCCTGGGCGTGCTTCTGGCCGTAGTGGTTACGGCGAATGAACTCTTCGGCCTTGGCGATCTCTTGCTGCTGCTTTTCGTAAGTGCGGCGCTGCACCTCCAGTCGTTCGGCCTTTTGCCGCCAGTAGGCCGAGAAGTTGCCGGGATACGATTCGACCGTGCCCTGGTACAGCTCCAGCGTGCGGTTGGTCACCTTGTCGAGGAAGTAACGGTCGTGGCTAACCACGATCACGGCTTTTTCGGTGTTGGCCAGGAACTCTTCCAGCCAGCGCGTCGATTCCAGGTCGAGGTGGTTGGAAGGTTCGTCCAGCAGCATCAGGTCGGGCAGGGCCAGCAGCAGCCGGGCGAGCATCAACCGGTTCTGCTGGCCGCCGCTTAGCTGCGTGCACAACTGGCTGTGGCTTTCGCGGCTGAAGCCCAGGCCGTCAAGCACTCGCTGCACCTGGTGATCAATCTGGTAGCCGCCGCGCTGGGTGAGCTCGTGTTGCAGGCGATCGAAACGCCGGGCGAGCCGGTCGTGTTCGGGACCGTCGGGGGCCTTGGCCATCGCCTCGGCCGTGGCTTCCAACTCCTGCTGCATGGCGACGATGTCGGCCATGCCTTCCAGGGCGGCTTCCCACAGTGTCTGGCCGGGCGGAAACTCCGGGTGCTGCTCCAGGTAGCCGATCGTGGACGAGGGATGCCGCTCGACGAGGCCCGAGTCGGGCTCCTCGCGGCCCACCAGGATCTTCATCAGCGTCGATTTGCCGCAGCCGTTGGGGCCGACCAGCCCGATCCGCTCGCCGGGCCGGACTTCGAACGTCACGCCGTCGAGAACCGGCTGAGAGCCAAAACGCTTGGTGACATGGGCGACGTTCAGCAGGATCATGGCTGGCGAAAGCGGCCGAGGTTTTTGAAATGGATTGGATGGTCGTGGGTAGTGCAGTGGCACACAGGCGGACCAACGTGCCGCTGTCCGCGCCGCGGGTGGACGAACCCAGGCGGGGAGTCAGACCTTCATTCTACGCCACACGAGCCGGGTGTCGGCCCCCTCTAGGAGCGTAGGACGCG
>ERZ777003.411-NODE-411-length-84572-cov-7.685566_pt1 | contig 84572 bp, 89 predicted proteins | sample MGYA00374956_ERZ777003 | MGnify/ENA primary metagenome ERZ777003 (study PRJEB29302, sample SAMN06268252) | bioreactor metagenome | isolation source: Joint BioEnergy Institute, California, USA | place: USA:Joint BioEnergy Institute, California, USA | collected...
CGAAGGGTGACCCTGGTCTGCAGGGTCCTCCGGGACTGAACTCTGATCATCCTCGTGTGGTCACAGCAGCCAACCTGCATGGCTGGGAATTGCTGCCGCGGGGTGGTACGAGCAATGACACTGCCGACAATGGAAGTGTTGAGTTTGTCGACGGTCCCGGTACCAGCACAGATCCGCTTGGCCAACGAGCCTTGAGGTTCTATAGTGCTAACGGTAGAAAGGTTGCGGCCAGAGTTCCGCTGCCTGTTGGCAAGCTTCCGGAGAAGCTGTGGGATCTGACGACGGCCAGCTATGCCACATATGTGGTAACACAACCTACCGCCAATCTCGATGTATCTCTGAAGCTGAATCTGAGGTACGCGAATACGTCAACCGGTGCTGATGACGGTTTCACCACACTCATCTTCGACCCGGCAAACAATCGGTCTCAAGGTGCCGATGTCGTAGGTAAGTGGCAGCGCTGGAATGCTGTTCGTGGTCACTGGTGGTCGTCTCGTGCGCTTGCGGCAGGTATCTGTACTGACGCAGCCCATCCCACGACCGGCTGGTGTACCCTCGAAAGATTCATCGAGGCCAATCCAGAAGCGGTAGTCACAGCTGCCTACCTCGAGATCGGACAAAATTCAGGTAACCTGTGGCCAGGTGCCGTCATGCTGGTTGATGACGTACGTTTCGGCTTCAGCGGCATGACTGTCCGGTACGATCTGGGCGGATAGCACCTACGCAGTAAAAGAGCATTACGCGGCGAGTGTACTTTTGTATGGGGAATTTCCCCACAAGTATTTCTCGCCGCGTTGTTCTTTTTGATGGTTAAAAGTAAACAAAAAAACCTCTCAAAAAAAGAGGTTTATGTATCAAGATTATGGTAGCGGCGAGTGGGCTCGAACCACTGACCCCAGGCTTATGAGTCCTGTGCTCTAACCAACTGAGCTACGCCGCCACGTCGGCAATAAGACAGCCTATGTTTTCTTATTACCCAAGGATCGTTAAATGAGATTTATGATCCCAGCTGTTATTTTGTTAAAGGAACAGGGGTAAGTATAACATTTTTTATTATTGTTGACTAGTGTTTTAAGCTAAAAAGCTTTAAAGAAAAGCATTCCAGCAATACAAAAACCAGTGCCAACTATTGCAGTACGGCTAACATGCGGTGAAAGATGGTGAGCAAGGCGTGCTCCTATAAATCCTCCCAGCAGTGAGCCAAGTAATGGTATAAGTGCATATTTCCACGCAATGCCGCCGGCGAGTGCAAATGTAACAGCGCAGGTTAATGAAATAGTTGCAGCCATAATATTTTTCATGCCGTTAATTTGGTAGATGTTTTTCAACTTGGTAAAACCTAAAAGCGCAAGTACTACGAAACCAAAGCCGGCACCAAAGTAACCACCGTACATTGCCATGGGAAATATGAGGAGACCGAGTAGTACTATCGGTGAGGTTTTACGTAGGTGTTTTGGCTTGTGAATATATCTGTGTAGTCGTGGCTGAAATGCAAACAGAGAAACAGACAGCAGTATCAGCCAAGGTAGTATTGTTTCAAACATAACCGGTGGTGTGCGAGTAAGTGTTGAAGCACCAATAGCAGCACCAAGCATACAAGGTATTATCAGCCAGAAATATTGTTTGGGTGCTTTTTTCAGATCTTTGCTGTATCCATGTACTGCCATTAGCGCACCGGGCCAGCCGGCAAATGTGCTAGTCATGGCAGCGGTGTGCGGCGAAAGTCCTGCGGCTAGCAACACTGGAAATACAAACAGGATGCCGCCGCCTGCCACGGCGTTGACCATGCCACACAAAATACCGGTGACAAATAAAGCTGTTTCTATCATTGTTTGTTTTTCGGGTAATCTTACAGATATAGTATAGCGTATGTGGCAAGGATCTGGTACCAAAATGATTGACGTGCAACCAGGGAGATATGTCGTAGCGGTCAGTGGCGGTGTAGATTCGGTGGTGTTGCTGCATTTATTGTATGTACAGTACAGCGGGCTGGATGGATACCATTTTGTGGTGGCGCATTATGATCATGGTATTCGGCAGGATTCTAAAGAAGATAGGCGACTAGTGCAACATCTTGCAAACTTATACAATATGCCGTTTGTGTATGATGAAGGGCACTTAGGTAGTCAGGCCAGTGAAGCAACGGCGCGCGAAGCTCGCTATACGTTTTTAAGAACAGTAAAAAAAACGTGTGGTGCTGATGCGATTATGACTGCACATCATCAGGATGACGTGATTGAAACGGCATTTTTGAATTTGCTGCGTGGTACTGGACGAAAAGGATTGACTTCTTTACGTTCAAGTGACGATGTGCTGCGTCCGCTACTGCATGTATCCAAACAAGACATTATTGTCTATGCGCAAAATAACAGACTGACATGGCGTGAAGACAGTACCAATACAGATCTGCGATATAAGCGTAACTACATACGGCACCAGGTAGTAAATAAGCTGTCTGACAAACAGCGAGAAGAACTTTTGGTTCGCATCACAAAAATGCACAAACTGAATCAAGAAATAGACCGGATTTTAGATAGCTATTTAAATATACAATTGCGTGCAGATGTGTTGCATAGAAAATCTTTTACACAGCTGCCGCATGATATTGCGAAAGAATCTGTGGCGGCGTGGCTCCGCAAACACCAGGTCAGAGACTTTGATACCAAGGGTTTAGAGCGTATTGTGGTAGCTGCAAAAACATATCAAAGTGGTCAGCAGATAGATGTAAATAAAGACTGGATTATACGTGTAGAGAAGGATACTTTAGCACTCAAACATAGAGACCGCTAGTAAAAACAGCTTTTGCCATATATAATGGGGTTTACACATGAAGAATAACGCATTTAAACCTCCTCAAAAACCAAAGAATAACCGTAAGGGATTTCGTACGTTCGGCTTCATTGCCATGCTGACCTTATTCGGGTTAATTATCTTAGCGTCGCTAAACCAGCCCAGTGCATTAAAAGAAGTTCCATTTACGCAAGTTGTATCACAGGCAAATGAAGGTAAGTATTCAAAAATTGTCGTTTCAGGTAACGGCAATGAATTGAAGATTACTGAAAAAGGCAAAGAAGGGCCAACTTTGCGCTCGTTTAAAGATCCAAGTGCATCGTTAAAAGATGAAGGGCTAAATACATCGAAAGTAACCGTAGAGTATGAAAAAGCGGCGCAAAATTCATTGTGGTCTGGACTGCTTTTATCGCTATTGCCAGTTATTCTCATTGGTGCGCTTTTGATATTTATGATGCGTAGCGCACAAGGGCAAGGTAATCAGGCGCTGAGCTTTGGCAAGAGTCGGGCGCGACTGTATGGCAACGAAAAAGATAAAGTAGTCTTTAAAGATATTGCGGGTAGTGAAGAAGCGAAACAGGATCTGCAGGAAGTCGTTGAGTTTTTGAAATACCCTAAGAAATTCCATACTGTCGGAGCGCGTATACCAAAAGGTGTATTGTTGGTCGGTCCTCCAGGTACGGGTAAAACGATGTTAGCTCGTGCAGTAGCCGGTGAAGCTGATGTGCCGTTCTTCAGTATTTCCGGTTCAGAATTCGTAGAGATGTTTGTTGGTGTTGGTGCATCACGCGTGCGCGACCTGTTCTCTAAGGCGAAAAAGAATGCTCCATGTATCATTTTTGTCGACGAGATTGACGCGGTTGGACGTCGTCGCGGTTCTGGTATGGGTGGTGGTCATGATGAGCGTGAGCAAACGTTGAACCAGATTCTGGTTGAAATGGATGGTTTTGAACAGGGTCAGAACGTTATCGTGTTAGCTGCAACAAACCGAGCTGATGTGCTTGATCCAGCACTGTTGCGTCCAGGCCGCTTTGACCGTCGGGTAAATATTGGTTTGCCTGATCGAAAAGATCGTGAAGCAATTTTGAAGGTGCATTTTGGCAAGAAGCCGCTTAGCAAAGATGTTGATCTTGATGCATTGGCTGCAAAAACAGCCGGTAGTAGCGGTGCTGATTTAGCAAATATTGCTAATGAGTCCGCAATTATTGCAGCACGCAATAACCGTAAAGAAATTACACAAGCTGATGTGACGGAAGCGTTCGAGCGTGTAGCGATTGGACCTGAGCGTAAAAGCAAGGTCATGAGTGAAAAAGAAAAGGAAATCACTGCATATCATGAGGCGGGCCATGCAATTGTGGGTCATGTATTGCCGGACAGCGATCCAATTCACAAGGTGACTATTATCCCACGTGGTCAAACTGGCGGTGTAACATGGGCAATTCCACCAGAAGATAAAAGTTACCATTCAATCGTTGAGTTTAAAGATGTGCTTGCGCGTATGCTTGGTGGCCGTATTGCTGAAGAAGTGATATATGGCCCGGATCGTGTAACAACTGGTGCTGGTAGCGATTTGCAGAAAGCTGCAGAGCTGGCGCGTGATATGGTAGTGAATCAGGGTATGGGTAAGCGACTTCGTGATCAAGTTTTCCATGTTGAAAGCGGCATTATGATGGACCGCATGATGCGTGAACGTGAATATTCGGAAGAGACTGCGAAAATTATTGATAAAGAAGTAGAGGAACTTATTAGTGAAGCTGCTGACCGAGCACGGGCAGTTATTAAAGCAAATGTGCACAAGCTTGATGAGTTGAAAGACCGCTTACTGGAAAAAGAAACCGTTGAAGCTGATGAAGTTGTAGAAGTGCTGCAAGGTGCTATTATGCCTAAGGCTGCAGCTTTGTATTAGTGCTAGGTGCTACTGGCGCGACTCACTATAATGTAAGGCAAGGGTGCGCAAGTCTTTTAACAAAAAGACTATATTTCACCTTATAAAAATGCGACAATAAGTATAACCGCATTTATACTGCGTGGGTTTATATATGGTACGATTTGCGAAACAGGCGACAACACAAGAAACACCCGGAGTAGTTTTACTGCTTCAGGTACCACGTACGAATGAAAAAAAAGAGCTTGCCGCTGAGCAGATGTTTGCCAGCTTGCACGGCCTTTTGACTATGCCTGCAAAAGGAAGATTTCGTCCGGCAGAACGCGAACGAATCAGTTTTGAAATAGCGGTACTAAAGAAACGAATTGGTTTTTATGTGTGGGTGCCGGAATATTTGAAGAACTTTGTCGAAGAACAAATTTATGCGCAATACCCGACTGTTCATATTTCCGAGGTAGAAGATTATGTAACACTTGATGATGATTCGGCTTTTAGCACGGTTCTAAGCACTGAACTTCGTTTGATTAGTAATGACACGCTGCCAATAAAAACATTTCAGAGTTTTGAGGTAGATCCTTTAGCGGCGATTACCGCGACACTCGCAAAATTTAACGATGACGAAGAGGCTTGGATTCAGATGCTAATTCGTCCGGCGGCTGAGAACTGGCATAAAAAGAGTGAAAAATACATTGCTAGTTTGCGCGGCGGTGGTGGTACAAGTATGTCTGGTTTGCTAGGGGCACTCTGGACGCCGCCTGAGCATAGTGCTGGGAGTGCGAATAAGCCTGCAGATTATGAACAGGTGCGTATTAAGGGTGCTGAAGAAAAGAGCCAAAAGTTAGCTTTTGAAACTCAGGTAAATATTGTGTACCGAGGAAACGTATCGCCAACTCAGGCTCGGTTGCGTATTCAGTCTATCGTTGCAAGCTACAAACAGTTTAATACGACATACCTTAATGGATTTGAGTCGCGTCGTGTAGCGGAAGATGCGCAGGCGCCATATAGATACAAACTGCGAACACTCAAAAAAGGTTTTATTTGTAATATTGAAGAGGCGGCAACTCTATACCATTTGCCGCATACAAATGTAGAAACGCCATTTATCCTGTGGGCAAATGCACAAACAGCAGAACCGCCAGCCAACTTGCCGGTGGTGGGGTCAGCACCGCGAGACGACATAAGTCCTATTGCTACTACGAACTTTCGAGGTCATAACACGATGTTTGGTTTACCGCGTAGTGATCGTGGTAGGCATTTGTATATCATTGGTCAAACTGGTGTTGGTAAGTCGGGTCTACTTGAGCTTTTAACAATTTCTGATATTTACAGCCCGTATGGATTTGCAGTAATTGATCCGCACGGTGACTATGCGCAGAATGTATTGCGCCGTATTCCTGCTGAACGGGTGCAAGATGTACTGTACTTTAATCCAGCAGATACTGAGTACCCGATAGCCTTTAACCCTATGGAAGTAGTTGACCCAAAGCTGAAAACGCATACCAGTTCGGAGCTAGTCGGTGTATTAAAGCGTATGTTTGACAGCTGGGGTCCACGACTAGAGTATATTTTACGCTACAGTATTTTGGCGCTCTTGGACTACCCAGACTCCACGATGCTTGATATCACACGTATTTTGACTGACAAAAAATTCCGTGGCGAAGTGCTGAAACATGTGCAGGATCCGGTAGTGCGGAATTTCTGGACAGTAGAGTTTGCAAGCTGGAATGATAAATTTGCTGCCGAAGCTGTGGCGCCGGTACTAAACAAAGTAGGTGCATTTACTGCCAATCCGCTGGTGCGCAATATTATTGGTCAACCAAAGAGCAGCTTTAATATTCGACAAATTATGGATGAGCGCAAGATTCTTGTTGTGAATCTTAGCCGCGGATTAATAGGTGAGGACAATGCATCGTTGCTTGGTTCGCTGTTTGTGACCAAGATGCAGCTTGCTGCCATGAGCCGGGCTGATATACCGGCTGAAGCACGTAGTCCATTTTATTTATACGTAGACGAGTTTCAGAACTTTGCAACTGATAGTTTTGCGACGATTTTGTCAGAGGCGCGAAAGTACGGTCTGAACCTGACAGTTGCAAATCAATACATTGCACAAATGTCTATGGAAGTAAAAGACGCGGTGTTCGGTAACGTTGGTTCGATTGTTGCATTTCGTATGAGCGCCGATGATGCGCGAACGATGCAGAAATATTTTGAGCCGAAGTTTACCGATCATGATCTTGTGCATATGCACAATAGGAATTTTGTACTGAGCATGACAATTGAAGGTGAAAAAGTGCAGGCTTTTTCGGCTACAAGTTTGAATTTGCCGCCGTACGGAGAAGATCATACGCCGACAATTGTTGAATATACCCGAAGAGCATATGCATCAAGCAAGGAATTTGTAGAGCGCTACGTGGGTGAGCGTTATCTAGTAAATACACAGTCTCAACAGGCGCAGTCCAAACAAGCCAAAGTTGCTAAGGCGACATCGGAAAAGCAAAACACCGCTGCAACTAACCCAGAGCCGAAAAAGCCGCTGACAGCAGCTGGTTTTGTCACAGCGACTGAAATTACGCTAGAAGATCCGTCTGCTAAGCCAAAGAAACGTAGACGCCGAAGGCGCAAATCAAAAACAGCAGAAAACTCACCATCAGAAACGCAGGCACCACAAGAAATAAAACAGGGTGATTCAATAAAGCTATAAAACCTGATTAGCACTTGTTCGCTATCGGAACTTAGGATTATACTGGAAGCAAGACAGAATTTATATGCGAACACCGAAGAAAGTTAGAAAAAAAATTTCCATTGGCGGTGCTGCTGCCCTGTTAGCCGCAACGGCGTTTTTAGGACAGTTACTAGGTCTATTAAGAACCCGTCTTGTAAATGCCAACTTTCCTGCTACTGGTCCTGATAGTACTGATGCATATTTTGCTGCCTTTAATATCCCTGACTTTGTATTTTTCACTTTGTCGGCTGGAGCGCTTGGGGTAGCGTTTATGCCAGTATTGGCAGACCGGCTCGCTAAAAACGACAGACGCGGTATATGGTTGCTTTCAAGCAGCCTTTTAAATTTACTGGCGCTGGTCATGATTGTGGTGGGAATTATTATCTTTGTGTTTGCGGAACAGCTGATTCGCTATATTGTGGCGCCTGATTTATCACCGGAACAGTTGAAAAATACCGTTACAATCATGCGGTTTCTAGCATTCAGTCCACTATTGTTTACAGCTTCGGGTATTATCATGAGTGTTCAGCAAACGCTCGGCAGGTTCTTCTTTTATGCAATTGCACCGCTGGTGTACAACCTGAGTATCATTGCAAGTATATTCATATTTAAAGACAATATCGGTTTAGTAGGGCTTGGTGTCGGTGCGTTTGCGGGCGGTATTTTGCAACTCCTTATTGCGGTTATTGGTTTGTATGGCACTGGCTTTCGATGGAGTCCTCGGATTCTATGGAAGAGTGCTGACTTTCGACTTATCTTAAAGCAATTGCCGCCACGTTCGATTGACCAAGGCGTTGACCAGATTAATAGCATTGTGGAGACAAACCTAGCAAGCCGTCTGGGAGCTGGTGCAATTAGTCATTACAATAATGCATTTACGCTGCATAATGCGCCAATCATGCTTATCGGTACGGCGATTGCAACAGCTGCCTTTCCAGCTATGAATAATCGATTATCACAAGGTCGTCCTGACTTGTTTAGAAAAGAATTTCTCCGCGTGCTTCGGGTGATGATCTGGATTGTTATGCCGGTTGCAGTGATATGTTATTTTGCACGGGCGTATCTAGCTCGTATTCTGTTTGCGCAAAATGCACCTGAAATAGCATTAATTTTCGGTTTTCTCACAACAGCAATATTTTTCCGGGTAATTTATGCGCTCGTTTCGCGTTGGTTTTATGCGCAGAAAGATACCTGGACGCCGCTTGTTGTATCGATATTTGTGATCGCGTTTAATATCGTGCTGTCATATAACCTAGCTCAACCTGATAGTTATGGTGTAGCTGGTTTAGCTATCGCACAGTCAATTGTGGCTGCGGCAGAAGTGGCGATTTTGGGCGTTATTATGGTGGCGCGGGATCGTAAATTGATTGATGGAGAATTTATCAATGGTGTTATAAAGATCATTTCAGCGACAGGGTTTAGTGTGATTGCCGGCTACATTATGATCTCTTTCTTGCCGCTCAGCCTTGGTGATACCGGTTTTGTGACACTGGTTACAAAGTTCCTCGCTATTGCGGGTGTCACCGCTGTAGTCCATATTGCGGTATCGGCACTGATGGGTCTTGAGGAGGTGCGTCCAATATTTAAATGGATACAGCGCGTGGTGTTTCGGCCAGTAAAAATTCAATAAACTAATAACGAACTGTCTGTGACCTCTGTTATAATAAAGTACAATGACGTTGGAGAACATTAGGAACTTTTGTATCATTGCGCATATTGATCATGGCAAATCGACACTTGCTGATCGTCTGCTGGAGATGACCGGTACGGTTGATAAGCGTAATATGAAAGCGCAACTGCTCGATAAAATGGAGCTGGAGCGCGAAAAAGGTATCACCATCAAGCTTGCGCCAGTGCGCATGAAATACAAGGACTATGAGCTAAACCTTATTGACACACCGGGTCATGTGGATTTTAGCTACGAAGTATCACGCAGTCTTGAAGCGTGTGAAGGTGCATTGTTGGTTGTTGATGCAACACAGGGCATTCAAGCGCAGACACTCGCGAACGTGTATTTGGCTATGGCGGCTGATTTAAAAATCATTCCGGTTATTAACAAAATTGACTTGCCAGCTGCTGAAGTTGACCGGGTGAGTGCTGAAATTATTAACTTGCTCGGCTGCAGCAAAGAAGACATCTTGCTTATTTCTGCGAAGACTGGTCAGGGTGTCGATAAGGTGCTGGAAAAAATCGTCACTGATATTCCTGCACCACGGCAGGCGGAAACAAAGGAAACACGGGCACTTATTTTTGATTCATATTATGACGATTATCGTGGAGTGATTTTGTATGTCCGGGTATTTGACGGAGAAATTGCAAAAAATTCGCAGATTAAGATGTGTGCGACTGGCGCATCAGGTATTGCGTTGGAAGTAGGCGCATTGAAGCCGGATATGCAGCCGGATGAAGCGTTACGTACTGGTGAAATTGGCTACATTGTTACTAATCTGAAAACCACTCGTGAAGCAAAAGTAGGTGATACGGTGACACTTGCGAGCCAAGATGTTACAAAGCCATTACCGGGGTATAAGGATGTAAAACCATTTGTATATGCTGGCTTTTTCCCAGATAGTAACGAAAACTACCAGCCGCTTAAAGATGCGATTGAAAAGCTTGCACTCAGTGATTCAGCGTTGCAGTTTGCGCCAGAGAATTCACCAGTGCTTGGCTTTGGTGTTCGCATTGGTTTCTTGGGGCTTTTGCATATGGATATCGTTCGTGAGCGGCTGGAGCGTGAGTACAACCTTGATTTAGTGGTCACCAATCCTTCAACTGATTATCAGGTTAGCTTGCTGAACGGTGAAGAGCTAGATATCAAAAGCGCAAGTGAACTGCCGGATCCTGCAAAAATCAAAGAAATTCGTGAACCATGGATTAAGGGTGAAATTGTTGTTCCTGGTGAGTATGTTGGCGGTGTAATTCAGCTGATTGCAAGCAAACGCGGTATTCATAAGAATATTAGCTACGTTGATGCACGGGCACTGATTAGTTTTGAGGCGCCGCTTGCAAATTTGCTTACCGATTTTTATGATCAACTCAAAAGTATTACTTCAGGTTACGGATCATTCAATTATGAACTGGCTGGGTATCGGGCTGAAGATTTAGTACGTCTTGACTTTTATGTGGCTGGAGAAATGGTGAGCGCATTAAGTGTGATGGTGCATCGCAGTGAGGCGCAAAGTCTTGGACGGGAAACGGTGAAAAAGCTGAAAGAAGTTATTCCACGTCAGAATTTCCAAGTTGCCTTACAGGCGGCAATTGGCGGTCGTTTCATTGCCCGTGAAGATATTTCAGCGTACCGCAAAGATGTAACTAGTGGTCTCTACGGTGGCGATGTCTCGCGGAAAAAGAAGGTGCTTGCCAAACAAGCCCGCGGTAAAAAGCGGCTGAAAAAATTTGGTAAGGTTGAAATTCCGGCCGAGGCTTTTACCGTTATGCTCAAGCGCGATTAATAGGGGATGGAGTGATACCTGCGGCGTTTATCTGCTTGATCATTGCAAATTTACCGATCAAGTGTACAAATTCGTAAAATGCCTCGGGGTGGTGAATTTTGTCTGCAATATGTTTCTTTGGTGTCCATAGGCGTTTTTTAAGATCTACCGGAACTAAGTCGATGCTAGAGACCGATTCAGAAAACACCGGAATTACCTCGTCCCTTTGATAGTATTCTGCGCTAATAGATTGGCCGTCTTCTCTGGTTGTAGTTATGTGCGCGTCATCGGATTTTTCTACAACGAGTTTTGCGGTATCGGGAAACGTGGGTTGTGTGAAGTTTTTTATCTGTATAGTGCCGTTGATTTGTGGGGCGTTTAGGTAGAAGTGACCTTCGTTAAGTAAATGCAAGTATTTGTCTTTAAAAATTAACGCATCCATATATTTATATTATAACATAATTTTATACAAGGAGCAATACACTACATGAAGTTTCTGTAATCGGGTTGCTAGGTATATCGCATCGAGGCGCAATATTAAAGATTTAAGAAGGATTTAGTATAATTATAGGATATGAATAATTATGGTAACCAAGTAGTTGCTGATATTGCAGCATTGCTTAAAATATACAAACCTTCAGAAGAAACTATCGAGCTTGTCAGAAAGACACCGATAGTGCTGCTGGTGGGGATCAGTGGAGCCGGCAAAGATACCATTAAAAAGAAATTACTTGAGACCGGTAAATACTGCGAATTTATATCCCACACCACACGTCAGCCGCGCATGAATCATGGCGTTATGGAGCGAGATGGTGTGGAATATCATTTTATTAGTCTCGAAGAAGCCAAGCGAATGCTTGACGCCGGGGAGTATGTGGAAGCTAAGCTGTATGGCGATAGAGTGTACGGCACCAGTGTTGCAGAGGTTCGAAAAGCAAATGAAGCTGGTAAAATTGCACTCAATGATATCGAAGTACAAGGAGTAACAGAATACAAAGCGATATCGGACAACGTAAAAGCGGTGTTTATCGTGCCGCCTACGTACGAAGAGTGGCGTCGGCGTTTAATGTATCGCTACGGCGATGATGGCCCTGACCCAGAAGATATTAAAAAACGTACCCAGATTGCTATTGAAGAGCTCGAACATGCACTAAAAATAGACTACTATCACTTTATTATTAATGATGAACTTGAACGTGCAGTGCAGGTGATTGATGAAATCGCTCACGGCAACGATACATTTAACGATAAAGATGCATGGGCCCGTGATCAGGCTGTAAAGCTGCTTGAAATAATACGCCAAAATATGGATTAAGATTTTGGCACTCTTGAGTTTTGAGTGCTAGAGCGGTATACTAAGGCCATGACAGAGCGACAAAAGCAAATTCTTTTTGCGATCGTTGAGCAATATGCAGAAGTAGCTGCGCCAGTTGGTTCAAGTTTGCTTGCGAAAGTTTTTAAAGTCAGTTCTGCAACGATTCGGGCAGAAATGGCAGAGCTCGAAAAGCAGGGCTATATTATGCAACCTCATACGAGTGCAGGCCGGGTTCCTACGGATAAAGGATATCGTTTTTATGTGAACAATTTGACTGAGCAGGATATGCCGCTCGGTGACAGCCGCGCTGAACGGGCATTGAGGGTGCGTGTTGAAAGTGGTGGTTTGCCGGAGCGGACTATTCGTAATGCAGTAGATACGCTAGTGGAACTTACGCATAACCTTGGTCTGGCTACTATTGGTGATCAGTTGTATATGAGTGGCCTTTCAAATCTTTTTGGTCAGCCGGAATTTATACATAAAGGTCAGGTGCAGCAGGTTGCACAGCTACTCGATAATCTGGAACCGTGGCTACATGAAGCTGCTCCCAATGAACCGCTGAGTGTGTATATCGGTAGCGAAAATCCAATTGGCCGTAGTGCGGGAGTGAGTCTGATTATTAGCCGGTTTCGTAGTCCATACAGTGAACGTAGCTACATTGGTATACTCGGTCCAACCAGACAGAATTATCGTGAGGTGATGACGTTTGTTCGACGCGCCGGTGAAGCATTGGAAAAGGTATTATATGAATAATGATCTCTGAGCTGCTCATCCTTTTGATAATGCATTAGAGTTTTGAAAACAACAAAAAAGAGAAGGTGGAGAAAGAAAGCGAAACGATATGACAAAGGATAAGAAAGATAATCCAAAGAAGAAAGCACCTAAAACTTCTACAAACAATGAACGTTTACAGGAGCAGGTTACCGCATTAGAAACGCAGATTGCTGAGCTGACTGAGGCATTGCAGCGTGAGCGGGCTGATGCTGAGAATCTGCGCCGCAGGCATGAGCAGCAGATTATAGGCTTGCGCACCGCTGTAAAAGCGGATGTGGTGAAGGATCTATTGCCGGTCATTGATAATTTTGAAAGAGCGCTCAAACATATACCAAAAGATCTAGAAAGTCATGCTTATGTGCAGGGAGTGCAGGGTGTGGTGAAGCAGTTTGAGAAGACGCTTAGCGATATTGGGGTAGAACGTATAAAAACCGTTGGCGCAGCGTTTGATCCGAATCTTCATGAGGCGGTTTCTATGGAAGAAGGTGAAGGCGATAAAGAAATTGTCAGCGAGGAGCTACAGTCAGGATATAAACTTGGCAATGAGGTTATTCGTCATGCTATGGTGCGAGTAAAGAAAGGATAGTCTGATGCAGTTTGGGTATCCGATTACAGGTGCAGAAAGAATTAATCTGGTAAAGGTCACGCAAGTATTAGGGGAGTTTGCGAGCAAAGCATATTGTTTGCAAACAGAATTGTCACTGCAGACAAATCCTTGGACACTTTTAAATGGTCACATACATTCTTTTCATGAGCAGTATGGAGAACGGGTCCCTGTAGATACAGAAGAAAAATGGCGCGATTTTAGACAGCATATGTTTGAGAATAGTCAACTCGAAAAATTGCCGCTGCCATAAATTAGCACTCTTGACATGTGAGTGCTAATTTTTTATGCTACAATAAGATTAGCACTCGAATAGGTTATCTGCTAAGGGAAAGGAAAAGAGACGATGGGAAAAATCATTGGCATTGACCTTGGTACTACAAACTCAGCAATGGCTGTAATGCAGTCAGGTAAGCCTGAGATTATTACAAATTCAGAGGGTAATCGTACCACGCCATCAGTTGTAGCTATTAATAAAAATGGTGAACGTTTAGTGGGTCAGGTAGCTCGCCGTCAGCAGGTTACCAATCCAAAAAATACAATTTATGAAGTAAAACGTCTTATTGGCCGAACATTTAACGACAAAGAGGTGCAACGCGATCTCAAGCTTATGGGGTATGAGATCGTCAAAAGCGGCAATGGTGTGAAAGTAAAAATGGGCGACAAGGAATACAGCCCAGAAGAAATCAGCGCCATGGTGCTTTCAAAGCTCAAAGCTGACGCTGAAGCTTTTCTTGGTGAGAAAGTAACAGAAGCAGTTATTACTGTACCTGCATATTTCGATGATTCTCAGCGCCAGGCTACCAAAGACGCAGGTAAGATTGCTGGGTTGGAAGTAAAGCGTATTATTAATGAGCCGACTGCTGCAGCGCTTGCGTATGGTTTGGATAAAGAAAAAGACGACGAAAAGATTGCAGTATACGATCTTGGTGGTGGTACATTTGACGTATCAATTCTTGAGCTTGGTGACGGTGTATTTGAAGTAAAAGCAACCAATGGTGACACACATTTGGGTGGCGCAGATTTTGACCGTGCGATCGTGAACTACTTTGTTGATGAATTTAAGAAGGAGCACGGTATTGATCTCACAGAAGACAGGGCTGCAATGCAGCGTCTGCGTGACGAAGCTGAAAAGGCAAAGATTGAGCTTTCAACAGCGCAGGAAGTAGATATAAATCTACCATTCTTAACAGCTGATGCTGAAGGTCCAAAACACTTTGAGCACAAGTTGACCCGCGCTAAGCTTGAAAGTTTGGTGGCTGATTTGATTGACAAGACTGCTGAACCATGTGAAAAAGCGTTGAAAGACGCTGGTTTTAAGGCAAGTGACATTGATGCGGTTGTGCTCGTAGGCGGTATGACCCGCATGCCTGCTGTACAGGAAAAAGTAAAGCAAATCTTTGGTAAAGAGCCGATGAAGGGTGTAAACCCGGATGAAGTAGTGGCGATTGGCGCAGCTATCCAGGGTGGTGTGCTGCAAGGTGATGTGAAAGATGTGCTGCTGCTTGATGTAACGCCGCTCAGTCTTGGTATTGAGACGATGGGTGGTGTGATGACCAAGCTGATTGAACGTAATACCACTATCCCAACTTCTAAGAGCGAGATCTTCTCAACAGCTGCTGATAATCAGTCTCAGGTAGAGATCCATGTTGCGCAAGGTGAGCGCGAAATGATTGCGGACAACAAGAGTCTTGGCCGCTTTGTGCTCGATGGTATTCCGCCTGCACCTCGTGGCGTACCACAGATTGAGGTTACCTTTAATATCGATGCGAACGGTATCTTGAATGTGACCGCGAAAGACAAGGGCACTGGCAAAGAACAGAGCATTACGATTACTGGTAGCGGTAACCTTGACAAGGAAGAAGTTGAGAAAATGGCAAAAGAAGCCGAAGCGCATGCTGAAGAGGACAAGAAAAAGCGCGAAACGGTTGAGGCTCGCAATCAACTTGACAGTACAATTTATCAAGCAGAAAAACTCAAGAAAGACAACGGCGATAAACTGTCTGATGATGACAAGAAGACTTTAGATGATGCAATAGAAGCTGCTAAGAAAGTATTAGGTGATGAGAAATCTGACAAAGAGAAGCTTGAGGCAGCAGCCAAGGAGTTAAATGATAAACTGATGCCGATTGGTGCGAAGCTATATGAGGCTGCAAGCAAGGAAAATGCTGAAAAAGCTGACGATAAAGCTGACGACAAAAAATCTGACAAAGATGAGCCTATCGAAGGCGAAGTTGTTGACGATAAAGACACTGACAAGAAAGATAAATAGAGATAATGTCGCAGTTTGTTGAGCTGGTCTTAAGTTGTGGGAGTTGGCAAGAAGCTCAAGGTATTGCTGACTCCCTGCTTGAGAAGCGGTTGGTAGCGTGTGTAGAATTTTTTGAGACAAAATCGAAATATCACTGGCAGGGTGATCTTGAGACAGCGAATGAGATAAAGCTGATAATGCATAGTGCGGCGCACCTTTTTGAAAAGGTGGAGGCTGAAGTCAAAAAGCTGCACAGCTATAAAACATTTGTTTTGCAGGCGATCCCAGTAGCTCATGTTTCTGAAGATGCGAAACACTGGCTAAAAGAAACCTTAAACGAATAACTGGTAGAATAAGGTAATGGCAAAACGAGACTATTATGAAATTTTAGGGGTCAGTCGAGATGCCAGCGCGGACGAAATTAAAAAAGCATTCCGCCGATTGGCTATTGAGCATCATCCTGATCGAGGTGGTGACGAGGCAAAGTTTAAAGAGATTAATGAAGCATATGAGGTGCTCAAAGACCCCAGCAAGCGCCAGCGGTATGATCAGTTTGGGCACGCTGGCGTAGGTGGTAGTGCTGCTGGTGATCCATTTGCGGGATTCGGCGGCCAGAGTATGCATTTTGACTTTGGCGACCTTGGCCTCGGTGACATATTCAGTAGTTTCTTTGGTGGTCAGTCGAGTGGACGAGGGAGGCGCAATGCACGTGGTAATGATATCGAGACAAGCGTAGAGATTACTTTTGAACAAGCAGTATTTGGTACTGAGGCAACACTCAACCTTACTCTTGAAGATACTTGTGAGCATTGTAAAGGTACTACTACTGAACCTGGGTACGAACTAAAGAAGTGCGATACCTGTGGCGGTGCTGGTCAGGTGGTAACACAAACACGAACGATTTTTGGCAACATTCAGCAGGCGAGTACCTGTCCTACCTGTAAGGGTACCGGTAAGGTACCGGAGAAAGTTTGTACGGTATGCCGCGGGAAGGGTACCCAAAGTCGGAACCAAAAAATCAGACTCAAGATCCCTGCTGGTGTTGACGATGGTGCCACTATACGATTACGCGAGCATGGCGAAGCGATTGCTAATGGGCCGAAAGGCGATCTGTACGTAAATATCCGGGTAAGACCGCACAAAAAGTTTACGCGCGAGGGCGACTTGATCCTTAGCCAAGAACATATCAGTATGGTTGATGCTGCGCTCGGGACTGAAGTAGTGGTTGAAACAGTTGATGGGCCAATTACCATGAAGGTACCGCCAGGCACGCAAAGCGGCACTGATTTTAAACTTTCTGGTCATGGTGTGCCGCATATGCGTGGTAAAACCCGTGGGGCGCATATTGTGACCATTGTAGTAGATACTCCTACAAAGCTTTCTAAAAAACAAAAAGAACTCCTCGAGGAGTTTAAACGGGCGTCTAAAAAGCGCGGACTATTTTAATTTTAACGAGGCGGGTCTACGTCTGCGTATCGCAGCAGCGTGTTGCCGACTTTTGCGGCAATTTGCTTGCGGCGTGGTAGCGCCTCAAAGGCCTGCTTTTTACGGTTTTCTTTGACCTCGTACATTGCTTGATCGGCGGCCGCAATGAGCTCCTCTGCTGATTGGCCTGGAATGTGTCTTGCTCCACCTACTGAACCGCCCTCACCAATTGTGTCAATACCAGATTGGATGCGGGCTATTAGGGTATCTAAATCTTCCTGACGATGGATTCCTCGAGCAACTATCGCAAACTCATCTCCACCGAATCGATATGCTTCATCTCCGGGCCGCTCATCGGTGCTTTGCCGCAGGTAGGTTGCTGACTTTATTAGGTGTTTGTCGCCGACACTATGGCCGTAGGTATCATTGATTTTTTTAAAGCCATCGAGGTCTATCATAATAAGGGCAGTTTCGCCTGGGTTTTTTTCTAGAATATGCGGTAGTCTTTCAGTAAACGACAGTCGGTTACGAAGCCCTGTTAACTGGTCAATATTTCGCTCATGCAGTAGCTGCTCAACGGACAAAATGGAGTGTCCGCGAGGTGTTTCTGGGGTTGGTCGGTGTGCTGCTACTGACATGGTGCTATTATAACATAATTAGAAAACATAAGCAATAAAAACTATTGAAAAATATCTACTAATGTGTTATAATAAGAAGAGTGCCAGAAAATAGTGATCCACCGGCAAAAATGTTGAAAGCCTTTGAGCGAGCTGAACAGCTAAAAGATTCAGCTGTATTGTCATACCCTTTGCTCGAAATAGAAGAACAGTATGCAAAAGATCAAGATAACAGAATTTTTACTGAATTTTTAGAAAGTGAGCCTGGTGGTGTACGAGAAGATGAACGCGCTCGAGTAGCTGCGGTAGGGAATTTTATACGAACTGGGCGACTGTTACAGCATGTGTCAGAAGGGCAGCGCGAAATAGTTGCAAATAGGTTTACTGAAGCATCAAAGGAGTTGTATGGTGTGCCTGAGCCTCACCGCGTAGCACATAAGCTTTGGCAAAATTTGAACACTAAGCACGTTGCATATTTGGCAGCAATAAGCTGCCACAAAGACATATAATAAACACACAAATATAGGTTAGGTATGAAATAGGTTAGGTATGAATAAGAAACAACCGATAGTATTAGGTCCGAATACCACTGTCGATATCGTACAGTATGGTATTAAGGGTGTGCCTGCAAAAACAGATACGGGTGCGGATTCTTCAGCGATATGGGCGAGCAACGTGCATGAGCGCGATGGAGTGTTATTCTTTACGCTGTTTGGCCCGACATCGCCGTTTTACACTGGCGAGACCTTGAGTACGGAAGACTATACGGTAAGTCATGTGAAAAATTCATTTGGCCAGAGTGAACTACGCTATAAGGTAAAGCTAACGGTAGCGATTGCGGGCAAAGTGATAAAGGCGCGCTTTACGCTCGCGAATCGGTCGGCTAATAAGTTTCCTATTTTGATAGGGCGCCGAACGATGCATGGGAAGTTTATCGTTGATGTGGCGTATAGAGATGCTCAGAAGAAACCGGAGGTGCTTGTATTAAGTTCAAAACATATTGGTTCTGTAGATCAGTTTTTTACCGCAATTCAGAAACAAGAACCTGATCTTCGCTTTACGCTTGCCACGTATGATGATTTGGAATTTGTGATTTCCAATGAAGGTGTTTCTATCCGGCTACACCAATCAGGTAAGGATGTAGCAGATTTTGCGATGGTATATTTCAAGACATTTTCGGTTGCGCCTGATTTAGCGGCTGCGGTAGCACACTATGTAGAGAAGCGAAATGTGCTGTTTTTTGACAGTATTGTTAAGCTACATCCTCCGACGAGCAAGCTTTTGCAATATGTGCTGCTGCAAGAAGGTGGTATAGATATTCCAAAGAGTATATTGCTGCCGATACATACGTTGCCAGATTCTTATGACACTTTGCGTGAACAGCTCGGCGAGCAGTTTATATTGAAAGATATCCATGAAAACAAAGGCAGGAACAATTTCCTGATCAAAGACCGAAAAACCTTTGATGAAATTAGCAAATGGGCTGTAGATCATAAAGTGCGTCTTATTGCGCAGCAATATATACCGAATGATGGTGATTACCGGTTTGTTGTTATTGGTCAGCAGGTTGATATTGCGATGCTGCGGGTTGGTCAACAGGGAACGCATCTTAACAATACTGCAAAGGAAGGGGCTGCAGAGATGGTTGCTGTTTCAAAGGTACCTCAAAGCGTTGTAACTCAGGCTGTACAAGGGGTGCGATTGCTAAAAATTGCGGTAGCAGGAGCGGACTTTATACAAGACAAAACGACCAAAAAGTGGTATTGTTTAGAAATCAATGACTCGCCTCAGATAGCTAGCGGTGCGTTTGTAGACGAAAAACAAAAAGCATTTGCAAAATTTATAAAAAGAAAATTAAAAAACAGATTGTAATAAGAGGTAGGTAGTATGAGAATTGTAATTTTATCAAGAGGTCCAGGTAATTACTCAACTCGGCGGCTCAAAGAAGAGGCGCTGAGCCGTGGGCATGAAGTTTGTGTTGTTGATTACGCAAAGTGTTATGTGTCTGTTGAAAGTAATAATCCGGTTATCCGTTATGAAGGTGAAGAACTAAGAGATATTGATGCGGTCATTCCACGGATTGCCTCAAGTTTGACGCGATATGGTAGCTCTATTGTGCGGCAGTTTGAGATGCAGAACGTCTTTACGACTACCAGTTCGATTGCTATTGTTCGTTCACGTGATAAGTTGCGCAGTCTGCAGCTTTTAGCGAAAGCTGGCGTTGGTATTCCAAAAACGGTATTTGCACGGGAAACTGCGGATGTGGAAGATGTACTTGAACAGGTAGGCGGTGCGCCAGCTATTATCAAGGTTGCGCGTGGCACTCATGGAAATGGTGTCGTGCTCGCAGAAACACGCAAGGCGGCAAAAGCGGTAATGCAGGCATTTTATGTGGAAGGCGTGAACTTCTTAGTACAGGAATATATTGCTGAAAGCGCCGGCACGGATATTCGTGCATTTGTAGTGAATGGAAAGGTAGTGGCGAGTATGAAACGTCAAAGTCTTGATGATGATTTTCGCTCGAATTTGCATCAGGGTGGAGAAGGTAAGCCAATAAAGCTGACACAAGAAGAACGTAAAACGGCACAAAAAGCAGCAAAAGCAATGGGCTTGCCGATCTGCGGTGTTGATATGATGCGAAGCAGCCGAGGGCCGCTGGTATTAGAGGTGAATGCAAGTCCGGGGTTTGCTATTGAGCAAGTGACGAATCGCAACGTGGCGGCTAAAATAATAGATTATGTTGAACAAAACGCTAAAGGTAAACGGCGTAAGGATAAAGTGGGCGCGTAATATATTGCTTGTTGGTATCTTGCTCGCGGTCATTATTGGAATTGCTGTTGTATATAGCCAAAGGGGGACGTCACCATATAGTAAAGTGGTCTCGATAGGGACAAGAGAGATTCACTTGCGTGTTGCTGATACAGAACCGGAGCGTATCCAGGGCCTTAGTGGATGGGATAGCTTAGGTAAAAATGATGCAATGCTGTTTGTGTTTCCAAAACAGGAAGAACAATGTATGTGGATGAAAGATATGAAGTTTTCTTTGGATATGGTGTGGCTTGATAGTAATAAAAAAATTACGAAAATAGTCGAACATATTGCGCCCGAAACATATCCGCAGAGTTTTTGTGGTGAAGCAAAATATGTCATTGAATTTAATGCTGGTACTATACAGGGCAGTAATATAAAAATTGGGCAAAATTTTAACTTTTAACGTGCTATCATAAGCGTAATGGATCCGAATATATTTGCAGGATTAATTATTGCTGCACCAGTGGCGGCGTTGACGTTGTTGCGAGCAAATGCAGCAACAGCGTTTTTAGCACTCTGTTTGGGTAGCGTATTAGGTACTTATGTGTCGCTTGATTTGGTGGATGCCTTGCGTGGGTATATTGCGCCTCCGACAGAGGTAACCAATGTGATTGCTGGGTTGGTGTTATTATGGGGACCCGTACTGTTGGTGGCGATATTTATGATGAAAACAGTAGCAAAAAAGCAGATTTGGTTGAATATTATTCCAGCGGTTTTTGTTGGTTTGTTTGGGTTATTGTTGACGGTTCCTTTTTTGGATGGCGCTACGAAGTCTGAAATTGTGCGTAGTGATGTATGGAGAATGGTAGAAGGGCATAAGGCGCTGATAGTGGGTGTAGGTACGTTATGTAGTTTTTTGTTTTTAAGAATGCGCAAAAAAGCAGATGATTCTAAAGGAAAAACACCATTGACATTTTTCGTCAAATAAGCATAATATAAGGAGTTAATTTTCTCCTGTTGAGAAACTGTGGGACCATAGCTCAGCAGGTTAGAGCACCTGCCTTTTAAGCAGGGTGTCCTGGGTTCGAGTCCCAGTGGTCCCTCCAATAAAAGTACCCCAGGCTTGTCTTGGGGTATTTTTATTTTTAGCTGTTATCCCGTTTGCTATTTTTGTTAAGGTCAAGAAGAAGCGTTAGATTAACGCGCCGTAAACTATGTATTACTAGTGCCAAACCGCCTAGCAGTGTCAAAAGAATGGTGCCGATGAGTGCGCTTACTGCCAATAGTTTTCCGATTGAATTATTCATACTTATATACATATGTCATACATGATATTGGGGCTATGAATTTTCTAACTGGCTCCTTGATCACCGGTAGTGTTATTGGTTTTAGGCCGAGCAGTGTTTTGCTGTTCTAGATTGCTCAGAAGAAATTCTGCAGATAAGATAACAACTCCTATGCCTGTTATAAGATAGAGAATTTGAAACCAGGAAAATTCTACAATAAGTAGCATTTCTGCCAATATCCACGTATCCATGATGAAGCCGGATAGCAAGGCGACAAGGGCGGCAAAATCGTGTTTTTTGATGAAAAGCAACAGTGCAGCGAGCGCACTTCCGCCGACGATCACCGTTAATAATATGCCCGGTATGACAAAACTGGAAAACAAGGTATTTCTAAGCAGCTCTATATCAGGGCTTATGATATTGGTAATCAGTGCTATACCGCCGAGGACAGCAGTTATTCCATTAAAAGCCAATAGTAGCAGTAGGGATTTATACAGGGCTCCGTGCTGTGTTTCGATTCCGTTATTTGTCATAGTTGCCTCGGTATTTGCTTTATTAATGGATTGTGCATTGATTTGAAAGCCAATAAAATAACAAATTTTATATCAAATAAGTGATTTTTATCACTTCTTAAGGCTAATTTAAGAATTATTAATAGATACAGGTATATAGTGTAAAATAGGGGTCGCTTATGACCACAGATTTAGCACAGACAATGCAGGAATATTTTGATAGATATTCCTGTCAGCGTTATGAGAAAGGTCAGATACTTTTATTTCCTGGTGAGGCATCAGAATGGTTGTACTTTCTAAAAAATGGAGTGGTGAAGCAGTATGCTATTTCGTATAGAGGTGATCAGATCGTGGTGCGTATCTTCAAGGCGCCTATGTGTTTTCCTTTGGTTCCAGCGCTGACACATTTGCCAAACAAGTATTTTTTTGAAGCAGAAACTGTTGTAGAAATTTATCGCGCTCCTACTGGCGAGGTGTTGCGGTTTTTGCGGTCAAATGCAAATGTGTTGTATGGATTATTAACAAAAATATTTTTTGATATGGATAGTACCCTCAGTAGGGTGCTGTGTCTTATGACTGGCACTGCAAAAAGCAGACTGATTTATGAATTGCTCTCGGAAGTGCGTTTGTATGATTGGGAAGATGGCAAGGCAGTGTTGCGTATCAGCGAGAAAGATTTGGCGTCAAGGGCAGGATTATCGCGTGAAACGATTAATCGACAGATACAAAAACTAAAACAGCAGCATCTTATTAGTGTGAAGCGAGGCAGGATTGTTATTCCTGACGTGCAAAAATTGAGTAAGTGTCTGGAAAAAGAAATAAACCTCTAGCAACCTGGTATAATAACAGATAAGAAAAGTTATTAGTGTGATGGAGTTGTAGTATGGCTGGACATAATAAATGGTCAAAGATTAAGCGTGGCAAAGCAGTTGAAGATGCAAAGCGTGGAGCGTTGTTTACAAAGATTGGCAATCAGATTGCTCTGGCTGCTAAAAATGGTGGGGATCCGGATATGAATCCGGCGCTGGCATTAGCGATCGAAAAGGCGCGTGCTGCGAACATGCCTAATACGAATATTCAGCGGTCAATCGATCGTGGCCTGGGAAAACTAGGTGGTGAACAGATCCAGGAAGTGATGTATGAAGGTTATGGCCCGGGTGGTGTGGCAGTATTGGTTGAATGTGCTACAGATAATGTAAACCGTACATATCCTGAAGTGCGATTGGCATTCAGTAAGCACGGCGGCAATATTGCGGAACGGGGTGCGGTAGCCTTTCAGTTTGACCGAAAAGGTATGATTCGTATCAAAGGTAGCGGTGATGATTTAGTGCTGCAGGCTTTGGACGCAGGCGCTGATGATGTGCAAGAAGAAGATGGTGAATTAGTGGTTTATACCGCGCCAAAAAATTTGACAAAAGTTCGTGATGCGCTGAAAGAAGCTGGTGTAGAGGTGATTGAGGCGGAGCAGACATTTGTGCCGAACAACACTGTAGCAATCAATGATAAGGAAACTGCGGGTAAAATTATGCGGCTTATGGATGCGCTTGAAGGTCTGGATGATGTGGTAAACACTCACGTCAATTTTGATATTCCTGATGAGCTGCTAAGCTAGTTATATGGTGTACGAAAGAGAATTGGCCTTTGCTCATGATATAGCAAGGGAAGCTGGCGCGATAATGAAAAAATATTATCGTATTGACCAGAAAGTTACGATTAAAACTGACAATACGCCAGTTACAATCGCTGATACAGAAATTAACGAACTACTTATCAAAAAAGTCCAAGGTCATTTTCCAGAATATGGTGTCATTGGCGAAGAAGCTAATTGGATGCCGGAACGCACCAAACTGTGGGTTTGTGATCCAATAGACGGTACGGTAGCTTTTATGATTCACGTGCCTACTTCAATGTTTTCGCTCGCTTTTGTGGATGATGGTAGGCCGGTGGTTGGGGTGGCGTATAACCCATGGACAGATGAGCTGTATCATGCTGCTATAGGAAAAGGCGCATTTTGCAACGGACAGCCAATAACGGTGTCACGCCGAAAATGGGGCAAAGAAGATATACGAATTGGCTCCTCGAGCAGCCGATTGCGAGATGTGTTTAATAATGTTGAACTGGTGCGTAAGTTGGCTGAAAAACGGGTGTTTGTCAATAGCTCGCCAGGCTTGGTGCATGCAGGGTGTACTTTAGCCGAAGGTGTGATTGAAGGGCGAATTTTTCCGCATCATACGGTCCATGATGTGGCAGCACTAAAAGTTATTATTGAAGAAGCTGGCGGAAAGGTGACAGATCTTGATGGCAATGAGCAACGGTACGATCGGCCGGTAAATGGCGCCATTATGAGTAATGGTTTAATTCATGAGGAACTTATAAAAGTATATGCGGATTCTCGGAATTGACCCAGGCACAGGGATTTTAGGTTTTGGTGTTATTGAATCTCTCAACGGACAGGTGAAGCTTGTTGATGCAGGTATCATTCGTACACCCGTGAAAGAAGATGATGCAGTACGTCTTCAGACTATTTATGATGAGCTAACTGAAATTATTGCTGATACGAAGCCGAATGTGATGTCGGTCGAAAAACTGTTTTTTGCGCAAAATGTCACAACTGCAATGACAGTAGCGCAAGCTCGAGGCGTAGTGCTTTTGTGTGGCAGACAGGCGGGGTTGGAGATTTTTGAATACACCCCGCTGCAAATTAAACAAGCACTGACAGGCTATGGGCGAGCAGATAAAAAACAAATGCAAGAAATGGTGCGCATAACTTTAGGATTAAAAGAAGTACCAAAACCTGATGACTGCGCAGATGCCATTGCTGCTGCGCTTATGCATGCACAAAGTATGAGATAATAGGTGTGATGATTGTAACGCTTAGAGGGATTGTTACCGAGAATACACAGAGTGTCGTACTGGAATGTGCCGGTGTGGGGTACGGCATATTTGTAACCGCTACCGATGCAGAAAAACTGGCGGTTGGTAAAGAAGTAAAGTTGTATATTCATGAACATATCAAAGAAGATGCTCATGACCTGTATGGATTTATTGATGTTGCGACAAAATCGCTTTTTGAGCAGCTATTGAGCGTAAAGAATGTTGGACCAAAGGTAGCATTGGCAGTGCTGGATATTGGTCCAAGCGATAGAGTACGGATGGCGATTGCAAATGGTGATGTGAAATTTTTGCAGGGCGCAAAAGGTGTTGGTAAGCGGGCTGCCGAACAGATAGTAGTTGAACTACGAGACAAGGTAGGTGTGCCAGTAGGTGAAGCAGCTGAGGGTGTGGTGAGTCGTGCAGGCATTAATCCGCAAGACGAGGCATTGCAAGCTCTTGTGGCACTTGGATTTACTGAGGCTGATGCACAAATAGCGTTGGATAAGATTGACCCTAGTCTACCTACAGAAGAGCGAGTAAGACTAGCACTAAAAAAGGGATGATGATGTATGGCTATTGAGCGGATAGTAAACACACACGTGCCGGATGATGATACTGGCCAGGAAGAGCAGCAGCTTGAAAATACGCTGCGTCCAAAAGATTTTGCGAGTTATATTGGCCAGGAGCGTTTAAAGAAAAATATCAAGTTGGCAATAGAAGCTGCAAAAAAACGAGGTGAACCGATAGATCATGTGCTATTGTATGGGCCGCCAGGACTGGGTAAGACTACTATGGCAAGTGTGATTGCGAATGAGATGGGGTCGCAAATACGTATCACAAGCGGACCAGCAGTTGCAAGAGCGGCAGATCTGGCAAGTCTGCTTACTAATTTGCAGGATGGCGACATTTTGTTTATTGATGAAATCCATCGGTTGCATCGAAGTGTTGAAGAGGTGTTGTATTCGGCAATGGAGGATTTCAAGCTGGATATTATGCTTGGAAAGGGTCCAAGTGCAAAAAGTCTCCGTTTAGACTTGCCGAGATTTACTATTATTGGCGCAACAACACGAACGGGAGCATTAGCGGCGCCGCTACGTGATAGATTTGGCATTATGCATCGTTTAGAATTTTACACACCTGAGGAAATTGCTAAGATTATAAACCGTTCAGCAAATATTTTAGGTGTGGCAATTTATCCAGAGGCTGCTGATATTATTGCGGCGCGGTCGCGATTAACGCCACGTATTGCTAACAGATTGTTAAAGCGTGTGCGGGACTATGCAGACATCAATGGCGATGGTGTTATAGATACTACTGTAGCTCACAATGCACTAGATTTACTGGAAATAGATGCGATCGGCCTTGACGCTGCTGATCGTAGGTTATTGGAAGCAATTATTGATCATCATGGTGGTGGTCCGGTGGGCGTGGATACGTTGGCAGCAATTACTGGCGATGAACGTACGACTATAGAAGATTTTTTTGAGCCATATCTCATGCAGATCGGTATGCTTGAGCGTACGCCGCGAGGCCGGAAAGTAACTCATAAAGCGTATATTCACTTGGGTAAAGTGCAGCCATCAGCCCAAAATGCTGAGCAGACCAACCTGATATAATAGGGGTATGGATCCAAAAAACCAACACACAGCAGAGCCTGATTATTCCAAACCAGTAGCATATGACACAGAAGGCAGGCCATTGTATTTGCACCCACCTGCATCTCATACGCTACAACAAGTACATGCTCATCCGCAAGTGGTGCACATGACTCGTCCGCTTGACCCTATACCTCCAAAAATTAGTGAGCAAGCACGCGCACGTCACGAAGAATCGCGCAAGAAATACCCATCACTCAATTTAAGTGAAGGGGAGTATGTAATTAGTGCGGTTCGCAGGCATCCAATCGGACTTGTACCGATTTTTGGTTTTGTAGGTTTTATGGTGGTGTTTTTGTTAAGTGCAATACCTTTCTATAGTTCATTCCGTAACTCTGCTGCAAATCCTGATAATTTGCCATCGGTAGCCTCGGTCAGCATGTTGGCAATTTTACTGTGCTTACTCTTTTTAATCGGTGGTTTTATAGCCGCGTACGTGTATGTTCAGAACAAGTTTTTTCTAACTAATGAGAGTGTTATTCAGGAGATTCAACACAGTTTATTCTCAAAGCACGAGCAAACAGTAAGCTTGGCGAATATTGAGGATGCGAGTTATCGGCAGGAAAATATCTTCCAGCATTTATTTAATTACGGTTCTATACGGCTTTCTACCGAAGGTGATGAGACTACGTACCGTTTTAGCTATGTGGCAGATCCAAAACGACAGATAGCAATTCTTAATAATGCTGTCGAGGCGTTTAAAAACGGTCGTCCGATTATTGATGAAGATTAGTTAAAGCACAACTTATTCACTAAACGGATTTTCGCGTGCTTCGTTCAAGACGGTCTGAACGTTGATATTTTCTGATTCTAGATTTTCTATAATCCGAGCAGCTTCTTTATCAAGTTTTGGACGCGGGGCGCGCTTTAGTTGTTCGGATATTTCTTTTTCGCTAGGCTCAACGGCAACAAGTGAAGATACTTGCCAGATTATGTAGCCGTATACAAGGCTAAAACCCACAATACCTAAAAATAACGCATGACGCTGAATGAGCGCAAGTAGGGCATTTATTTTACTAATAAGTGTGTCTTTGTCTATATTCATGGCTTTATGTATACGTTTAATGTAATAGTGAAAGTAATTAAATTACGATTATCCTTATACGGATCTATGGCGATGTTGGTCACATGAGCGGTGCGTCGATTTTGTTCAAGACGTTCAAGGAAGTTTAGCAGCTGATTGTATCGTACAGGTGCTTTGCTATCGGATTTAACAGATATCTCCATGGCGTACAGACCATTCGCACCTGGTACAGGAGTGAGTTGTGTTGTTGATGGATTAATTTTTGATTTACTGTTTTTGCCCTTAGGTGCGCCGAGCTCTGATGATGGGAATTGTATGGATTCTAGTGGTATGCCTGATTCTTGAGCAATGACCACGATCTCACGGACTGTACGTGCCTGGTCTTTTTCTTGTGGCACGATAGCTTTGCTGATTTTTTCTAGTTCTTCGTATTTTTTGACGTCGTGCTTGGCAGTTTCAAGGTCGGCCTGACGGATGCGCAGTGCAGCTTGTTGTGTTTTGAGTTCAGTTAGTTTGTTGCCTTTTTTCTGGAGCATGCTAAGTCCTTGATAAGTCAAGGCACTTGCGATAACAATGAGTATAGCTACAAAGCCAAGCAGGATGTAGAACAGCTTCTTAGATGTCATTGTGATCCTCCCGGCTTCTTTGGATTGAGCAGAGTGAAGTCATTGTCTTTGTTAAATACGGCGGTAAGGCTTGCCTGGCAAGGGTAAGCATTATCAGCACCTTCACCTGAGCGACAGCTGACATCTTCGAGATCAGCTTTTTCGAAAATACTATTTGGTGATTTTTCAAGGTTAACTTGAATTTGGGTGGCGGAATTATAATCTTTTGCGCCTGCTTTTAATTCAATGGCGCCATTTAATTCATTACTCAACCTGAGATCTTGTAGCACGGTATCGGGCGGCATGACTGCTCCGACTTGTCGTAAGAGTTTTGAAAATAGTATCTCCTGAGACAATACATTTACGACAAGCTTCAGGCTGCTGCTTATATCTTCTACCCGGGCGATTGTTTCGGCTTCTTGTTGTTGCTTTAGGAATGCTTTCGTATCATCCACAGAATCTTGCGCAGCATTGATTTCCATTTGCAGATAAACCAGTCCTGCGATTAGTGTGATGCATATGCCAGCAATACCAATGCCCAGCCCAGTAATAATCTTTATGAGCTTTGTGTTGTAATGCGCAAATGCCAATGATTGTTTTAGGTCTGGTGGAAGCAGATTAATCATGTGATCACTCCTTTTGACGACACAAGACCCAAACCAGCTACTGTCATGTACATTGACCGCTCTGCGTAACTAGGTGGTTGCAGCTTGCCATAATCAAGTACTTGCCATGGATCAAACATACGCACTGGCATGCGCAAGTGTTCAGTGAGATAGTCATTTAATCCAGGCATATTGGCTCCGCCGCCCATGGTTATAATTTGACCGATTTTGTTTGTGTTGTCGCCGCGTTCTTCGTAGTAGCGCACCATGCGCTTTACTTCTTTGATCGTTTGGCTGAGAAGCGGTTCTACGGCTTTACGAATCTCGGCCTGTTTTTTACTCAGGCTTAAGCCGTATTTGGTTTTAATAAGTGTTGCTTCTTCTTGATTAACCCCTAGTGCGTCTTTGATGCGTTCAGTAAATAAATCACCACCAGATTGTACTGTGCCTGATACGGTAACTCGCTGGTTGTCGAAAATTGACACGTCTGCAGAGCGGGTGCCGAAATCTACGAGCACACCAGGTATTTCATTATGAGTATCAAGCCCAAGCAATCTTGTGGAAGAAATAATACTAGGTTCAATGAATACTGCTTCAAGGCCGAGAACTTGGGTAAGGTTGATATAGGAATCAACGATATTGCGTGGAACGGCTACCATGTACACAGTAATTTCGTTTTCTGTACGTGCTGTAATAGTGTGATCTATGTACAATTCATCAAGTGGGCGCGGTATATATTGTTCTGCTTCTGCCTGCACTGCCTGGGCGAGTTCTTTGTCGCTCATTTTGGGTAGTTGTAACTCGCGAGTATATGTTCGAAATGTTGGGACCGACAGCGCAACACGATGGGTAGTGATATCACCGATAAGTTGATGCTGGAAGAGTTCTTTGGCGACTTTTGCAACCGTTTTGATGTCTATAATTTCACCATCCCGCATAGTTTTAGTGCCATCGAACCGGATCATGCCATATCCAACTACGGGACGTTTTTTACGTGCTTCTGACCCAACCTGCATGACTTTAATTGAGCCTGTGCCAATATCAAATCCGAAAAGCGGTTTGTCTTTAAAAAATAACGGTGTTTTTATGCTGCCCATCAAAGCATAAGTTCCTTCGTATGTCATTATATCAAAGTCGATCCTAATTTACTTCCTCAAATATGCGCTGGTAGCTTCGTATAGTCCAGGTGGTAGTACCCGACGAAAGAGATGTTCCAAAGGTAATGTTGCCGGCTCCTTCCATGTCGATAGTTTGGCCAATGACTGAACCGACAAGGCCGCTGCCTGAGATTTTTGCTTTCGACCAGTATGCCCATACACCTACGCCAGGGTAACTGCCGCCGCCGTCCACGGTAACGTTTTGTTGTTTGCTGGAGTTGTATAGGTCGGTGCCAGTAACGTTTGTACAGTTAGGATTGCAAGGTGCTGTGCTTTTGAAGCTAATAATCTGTACAGTAGTGCCACTAGAGTTTGCAAGGATTTTGCCGCCACCGCCTAAGCTTACAGTGCCGTCCACTACTATAGTCGGTACAGTTGTTCCTAGGCTGTCAGCAATTCTTATGGTTGCGCCTCCGCTGACAGAAAAGTTGCCAGTTATATATACATCACCGGTTATGGTAAGATCACAAGAACTGCCGATAGAGACATTGCCGGTTAATGTTAGATTCGCTGGCCAGGTTCGTTTAAATTCGCTGCCGCTTATCCAGTTGTTGCAGTTGTAGGTGTTGCTTGCCATGCTGCCAGTAGTAGTCATGCGGGAAATGTGTTCTGTGCGGTTGTATTCAGGCATTGGAGCTATTGGGGCTACACAGCCTGGCACTAATCCACTGCCACCACTTGCTCCTGCGCGGATCTGTGGAGGGTTGTTATTCCACTGTGAATCAGGAAACTTGGCTTGTGTTTGTCCGGTGGCGCAAACAGTACCGATGATACTGACGGTGCTCCAGTCAGGTATCTTGATAGGTTGGCCGCTGGCACAGACACTTGGATAAGTAGGTCCAGGATTGTTGCCAGTAGGGCAATTAGCGTTTGCTACATTTACATTTACGGGATGTGAATCGCTGCCAATACGTGCTGCTCCAGACATCTGTATATAACCGTTTACGTGAATATCGGAATTGTTGATAGTAGCCGCGCCTCCTAAAATAAGTCCGCCAGCACCGGCAAATACTGAAGGTGCCGTAGAGGCTGTACCTACCAGGCTAACCCGTATACTGCGGCTACTTACCAGTTTGTTGGTTCCGCGATAGGTTTTTCCAGTGGATTCGATAAATTTTTGTCCGTTTGGACCGTCAATGACACGGGTAGTATATGTTGCTCGACCGCGTCCGTTTTCATTGAAAAATTCTTGCTCGGTAGTATAACCAGAGAAGTCATTGTTGTTATTAAGTTCGTAGAGTGTTCTTTCGATGCCTGCTTCAGCGACAAGTGTAGCATTTGCGCGGTATATATTTTCATACGTGCGGTGGTATTGATTAATGGTGAGATCAGCAAGCGATAATCCTACAAAGGTCACAATTATGCCAACGGTGATAATTGTGATAAGCATCACGCCTCGCTGATCAGAAGGTTTACAAAGAAGTATTTTAGCTAGCTTATTCATTGCGGAATACCGTCCTTGTCTTATACTCTGCAGTTATTTGCTTTCCATATTTAGCGGTTTGTAATACAAGAGCAACTTCAACTGAGCGTGCTTGATTAGGAGGTACTTCTTGGTTATTGCCATCAAAATACTTTATAGAGAAAGTTTGTACGTCTTTGGCTAATTTGCTGTCCAGAGGGCAACTGCTATTGGCTTTTGTTTCTGGGCATGTGGTAGAGGCGGCATTGTTTGGCACGTCGGCGGCTAATGTGCGTTGATACAATGTGCTATTTTGAACAAAGTAAATTTTATTGTTTTTCTCGCTTGTGTAATGTAGGGGATCAGCAAAAATAATATTACGGTCTCGGTCTTGTGCTGCTGTGGCTAATATGAGGACATTGTTGCTGGCTGTCCATTCGTTTGTGCCGCCTGGTGCATTTGGATCTGAGATGCTGTTGTTTTCATATGCATTACTACTCAGTCTAATGTCCTGCGTTATGGTGTCTAAGCTGATTTGTGCTTCGCGGAGTAGATCGCTTCGTGCACTATCAATGCTGATCTGCACGAAAGAATTGACCGTAAATCCCATGACGATTAATATCAGGATGCCGGTGATAACTGTTGCTGCAGTGAGTTCTACGAGCGTAAAGCCAGTTTGGAATTTTTGAACATTTTTCATTGACCAATTCCTATCTGTCCAATGAGTGAGCTGAGCTTTACTTCTTTTTGTTTGCTGCCGTCTCGGTATGTTATGGTTACGTCTACGCGTCGAATACCAGGGACAGGTTCACTCACTGCAACAATACCACTGCGTGGACTTGGTAAGTCAGCTGGCAGGTTGTTGGTAAAATTAATATTTTCTCCTGGAGTTAACGAACTATAGTTATTATTCCGTAATGATTCTATTTGCTGTTCGCCTGCGCGGGTAGCAGTCTCAAGTAATTGAGTACTGTATTGGGTGCGTTCTATGATGATAAATAAGCTCATTACAGCCACAACAATTAATCCAGTGACCACCGTAGTGACTATAAGCTCCACAATAGTAAAACCACCCTGACTTATTTTCATGCTTATGTTTATTCTACCATACAAAAACCGGCTGTACGTGCAGCCGGTTTTGGGTAACAAGACTTTTTTAGTTAGTCTTCTTGCTGATTATTTGAGCTTTCAGGCTGATTTACGCTTCGAAGTGTGTATACACCATTGTTAGCGTCCTTGTCCTTCTTGTTTTCAAGTGTTGCACTCAGCTCATATGATTGACAAGGATCGTTCGGGGTTGAGGTACAGGTGTAGGTATAAGTAGTATCCCTTGGCCCCTTCATGTCATCAGCTGTGATGTTTGCATCAGCAAAACCTGATGCTGAAATGCTTGTAGGATACTTATCATTGTCGTTAAAGTATGTCTCTAGCTTTTGCTGAAGGTTCTTTAGGTCGTTCTTACGATCAGCATCACGACCGCGTGCCTGTGCAGCAAACAGCTGTGGCAATGCTAATGCTACCAAAATACCAATGATTACGATTACGACCAAAAGCTCAATGATCGTGAAACCTTTTTGATTTGTTTTTCGCATTATATGGTGCCCCCCTAATGGCGAACTTAAATTTTAATAGTTACTTCTTCAATCTATATCGCTAATGGTTAATTGTCAATATCTATCCGCGTTCTAATCTGTTGTATCAGTGGAAAACTCTAACGTTTTAAGCTATTGAATTGAGCCTTGGAGGGCAGTGATAGGACCAAGAACACTTGCCACGATAAAACCAACGACTGCACCAAGACCAACGATAAGAATTGGCTCGATAATGGATGATAAGCTGTTGATTACGGTGTCAACTTCTTGTTCGTAAAATTCAGCCACTTTGTTTAGCACGGTGTCAAGCTGGCCAGTTTCTTCACCTACTGCAGCCATCTGGATAATAATTTCTGGCAAAATACCGCTAGCAGCTAAACTTTCGGACACAGTGCGGCCGTTGCGAATCATTTTGCTAGCGTCAAGTAATGCATCACGTATTATGACGTTTGAGAGTGCTCCAGCAGTAGTTTCGAGCGATTCGTTAACAGAGACACCGGCACCGAGCAGGGAGCTGAAGGTGCGTGCAAAGCGTGCAATATTTACTTTCATAGTGATTTTGCCGAAAATTGGCATTTTCAAGAAGAACATATGAAGTTTGCGGCGGCCGACAGTTGTTTTGGCCCAGCGCCTTAACATAAATAGTCCACCGCCAATGACACCAAGTATGATTGGCCATTTGGTCATAAGTGTGTCACTAATAAAGATGATGAGTTTGGTTTGTGGTGGTAGTTCGCCACCGCTTTCCTGTAAAATGGCTGTAAGTTTTGGGATTACTCCAACCATCAAAAATATAACTGCAATAACAGCTACTGCTGATACGACGCTTGGATAAATCATCGCGCCTTTAAATTTGCTTTTAATAGCACTATCTTTTTCAACTTGGGTAGCTAGACGGTTTAATATTTGGTCTAATATACCGCCTTCTTCGCCTGCACGCACCATGTTTATATAGATGTCTGAGAAAACCTTCGGATGCTTGGCTAAAGCGTCTGAGAGTGACGTGCCGCCTTGCACATCAAGAGTTACTTGTTCTAGGGCAGCTTTTAAGGAAACTGATTCGGCCTGATCTTTGAGTGTGCTCAGAGCCTTTAGAATTGGCACCCCGGCGCTAATCATCGTGGCGAATTGCCGAGTAAATACCACAATGTCTTTGGGTTTGACTTTTTTGCTGCTGGGCAGCTTGATTTCCATTTGCAGGCTGCTTTTTTCTGCTGGCTTCACGACGAGAGGATGCAAGCCTTTGGCTTTAAGGCTTTCTATGGCAGCAGCTTTATTCTGTGCAGTTACTGTGCCAGTTTGTGTGGTATTTGAGGCGGTACGGGCTGTGTAAAGAAAATTTGGCATAATGTATTACTCTCCGCTAGCAGTTACGCGCAAAATTTCTTCAATACTTGTTTGGCCACGTAGTGCTTTTATGAGCCCGTCAATTTGCATGGTCATCATTCCGTTTTTGATGGCGGTGTTTTGGATTTCTTCACTTGTTGCATTGGCCACAATTAGTTTCTGGATGTCCTCGGTATTGTCAAGCACTTCATAAATACCAGCTCGGCCTTTGTAGCCTGTGTGGTTACAGTTTTCGCAGCCTTCTTTGTGGGCGCGCCAAAGCCTCATAATTCCTTTTTCGTTTGTGGAAAGTTCGGCGGTTGATGCCGTATTAACCTTGGATGTGTTGGTTTTACCAATACCTTCCTCAAGTGCTTGTTTTTCTAGTTCGTGTATGTGCTTCATATCGCCAGGCTCTGTGAGGCTGAATGCCTTCATGAGGTCATCGAGTGTTGTAGCATCAGGTTCGAATACTTCACGACAGTCAGGGCAGAGTCGCCGTACCAATCGCTGACCCACCACAACTCGTACAGTGCTTGCTATCAAAAACGGCTCAATGTTCATATCTAGCAGTCGAGGAAGACATGTTGCGGCATTGTTGGTGTGTAGTGTGCTGAACACCAAGTGGCCAGTCAGTGCTGCCTGTACTGCAAGCCCTGCGGTTTCACCATCGCGGATTTCACCCACCATGATAATATTCGGGTCTTGGCGAAGCAGTGCGCGAAGCCCGCTGCTGAAAGTCATACCGGCTTGTGGATTTACTTGGGTTTGGTTAGCGCCTACAATTCGGTACTCAATCGGATCTTCAATGGTGGATATATTCACTGTTGGATTATTGAGCATGCTGAGTACGCTGAATAAGCTGGTAGACTTACCAGAACCAGTTGGGCCGGTAACTAAAATCATGCCGTGTGGCTGGATGATTGCGTGCTTGATGGTGCGGAGTGAAATACCCCAGTAACCCAGTTCTTCAAGTGTGGCGGCTTGGCTAGTCTCATTCAGGATACGCATGACCACCTTTTCTCCGTCTATGATCGGGAGTGTTGAGACACGAAGCGCATACACATTGCCTCCAAAATGCACTTTAAATCTGCCGTCCTGAGGCGTGCGGTGTTCATCGATTTTTAGGTTGGATAGGATTTTGATGCGCGAAACTAAAGATGGTAGTAGCTTACGCGGTAGCTTATTAGCTTCACGCAATATACCGTCTATGCGGTAACGGATAACAACAAAATTTTCACGTGGCTCTATGTGGATATCGCTTGCGCCAGATTTGACGCCGTATTCAATGATGAGATTTACCGTTTGGGCTATAGGGGAATCTTCGGCTAAATCTTCTTCACTTACTTCTTCTTCAAACGTTTCCTCTGTGTCTTCGTCGCCGGCAATTACTTTTGTGAGTTCGCTGCTGATATTTCCTCGGTACTGTTCGAGTGCTGCTTGAATTTGACTTGCAGTTGCAATATAAAGTTTCAGATTAGTGCCAAGCTGTTTCTGCAAAAAACTGACTGCCTGGATGTCGTCAGGATCTTCCATGGCTAACATATTGTTGCCGTCTTCGTCTACATCAAAGACTACTGCACGGTACTGGTGTGCAATTCGCTCAGGTATGAGTTTTAGATGCTGGCGTTTGATCTCGCGAGGATTTAGTTCTATAAATGGTACATCGATTTCTTCAGCAAAAAGTTTTGTCAGTTCTTTTTCGCTTAAGATATTGTTTTTAATAACAAGATCTTGCAAAGGTTTTTTCTCGGTTTTTGTCTGTTCTCGGAGCGCCTTTAACTGATCAGCAGTGACCTTGCCGGTGTCCTCAAGCAATTTTTCTACAAGTGAATCTGATATGCGCATGTTTACTATTCATTATATAGGAAAGCCACAAGCATTATAAGAGGGTAATGACAGGACAAAAGTATTTAGGGGAAAGTTAAAGAGTTACATGGTATAATTAAAGTAATAGAAGTGTAAGGCAGGAGTATCTTGAGGAGGGTAGTGCATGGCCAATGATAAGGCTCAAAAGGCGCAAGCTGACGGTAGAGCAAAAGCTTTGAATCTAGCGCTTGAAACCATTGAGAAGCAGTTTGGTAAAGGCTCAATTATGAAGTTGGGCGAGCAGACAAATGTGCAGGTGGAGTGTATTCCTACCGGTTCTTTAAGCTTGGATCTTGCGCTGGGAGGCGGACTACCAAAAGGCCGCATTATAGAAATTTACGGTCCAGAAAGTTCTGGTAAGACGACATTAACACTTCACGCTATTGCTGAAATCCAAAAGCAAGGTGGCACCGCAGCATTTATCGATGCTGAGCACGCACTTGATCCATCATATGCAAAACGGATTGGCGTGGATGTAGACAATTTGCTACTCAGCCAGCCGGATAATGGTGAGCAGGCGCTTGAGATTGCTGAGACGCTGGTGCGTTCTAATGCGGTGGACTTAATTGTAGTTGACTCTGTGGCTGCGTTGACACCACGTGCTGAAATCGAAGGCGATATGGGTGATAGTCACATGGGCTTACAGGCTCGGCTCATGAGCCAGGCGCTGCGTAAGCTTACTGGAGTAATTTCACGCTCTAAGGCAACTGTAATCTTTATTAACCAAATCCGTATGAAAATTGGTGTAATGTTTGGCAATCCGGAGACGACTACTGGCGGTAATGCGTTGAAGTTTTACGCATCGGTTCGTATGGATATTCGCCGTGTGTCACAAATCAAACAAGGTGAAGAGGTCATCGGTAATCGCACGCGAGTAAAGGTAGTAAAGAATAAGATTGCGCCACCATTTCGTCAGGCTGAATTTGACATTATGTACAACCAAGGCATTTCTCGTTCTGGCGATGTGCTTGATCTGGCGGTAGAACATAATATTGTGGAAAAATCTGGTGCCTGGTTTGCGTATAATGGCGCTAAGATTGGTCAGGGGCGCGAAGCAGCAAAGAAGTACTTGGAAGAAAATCCGAAAGTTCTGGAAGAAATTGCCAAGAAAGTTACCGAAGCGGCAAACAACGAGTAAATATAGAAGACGTATATTTACCTATTGTTGCCCATGAAAATCACAGCGATAAAGCAGCAAGAAAAACGAAAGGGGCGATATTCAGTTTTTGTTGATAATAAGTATGCTTTTTCGCTGAGTGATACAGCGCTTTTAGATACAAAACTGCATGTAGGACAAGCGTTATCGGAAAGCGAATTAAAAGAGTATAAGAAATTATCGGCTGACGATAAAATATACAACCAAGTTTTGCGTTACGTAGCGATCCGTCCTCGCTCCATGTGGGAAATCGAGATGTATTTACAGCGCAAAGCCTGCCCCCCTGCTCTACAAGAAAAAATACTTAACAAGTTAAGTATTAATCATTTCATTGATGATAAAGCATTTGCTGAGTCTTGGGTTGCAAGCCGTCGCCTGCTCAAACCCCTATCTATAAGACGTTTGCGACTTGAACTGAAGCAAAAACATATTAGTGAAGAAATTATTGATGAAGTACTTGCTAGTGATGATACAGATGAGAAGACTGTGCTAAAAGAGCTTATTATCCGAAAACGCAGACAGGCAAAATATCAAGACAGTGAAAAGCTACTGGCATATTTGAGTCGACAAGGATTTAGCTACGGCGACATAAAAGAAGTATTATCTGAATTGGACAAAGAATAGCGCTTCTTAAATACCTGCTGGAGTTGCGGCTGGCGATGATTTCAATAAATCTTGGACGATGATTTTTTTGGGAGTAATTTCGTGGATTTGTGAGCGGTCAATACCTAAATTGCCGCCAGTAAAGCTTTTAAATAATGACTGTGTGACATAAATTTTTTGAATATACATTGTTTCCATTTCGACGGCGTAATCACTCACCTTTCCGACCTTCTGCTTACTAACGGTGACTACTTGTTTGCCCATAGGGTCAAAACCGATTTCCAGGATTTTTCTGAGTCTGATGAGTTCTTCCGGTTCAGCAAGCACACCATAATCATCAATTATGAAACCTTGCATAATAATGTCTCTAATATCCTGATATAACAATACTTTGGCGGCTTTGTCGTGAGTGCCAAAACAATAAAAACCTTCTATCTTTAAATTGTCAGGGTTAATAATCGGGTGCGTAGCGGTGGCTACAATCCCGCCGGTGCGCAGAGATAAGACTGGTCGGTTTAGGAGCGTTCCACTCAAACGAAGCATAAGCCTCATTATACGCTGTACTGGCGATTTTGTATAATTGCTACCTCTGTTTGATTCCTGTATTATCAGAAAATGGCTACAAGTCATACTGTTATTCAAACTGCCAGTCCCGAGGAGACGGAGCATATTGCTCGAGTGTTTGCTTCTCGGTTGCGTGGTGGCGAGGTGATTGAATTGGTGAGCGATCTTGGGGGCGGTAAAACAACCTTTACCCGTGGGTTGGTGGCTGGTTTGGGAAGTCATGATCACGTCGCAAGCCCGACATTTACCATTAGTCGTGAATACAGCGGGGGTCAATTGTATGTATATCACTTTGACTTTTATCGCTTGCCTGAGCCTGGTGTCATCGCAGACGAACTTGCTGAAGTAATAGGTGACCCCAAGAGTGTTGTGGTGGTGGAATGGGCAGATATTGTGCATGATGTACTGCCTGAGGACCGGGTGCGTATTGAAATTACTGTAACAGGTGAAACTGCTCGAAAATTGGATATTACGTACCCAGAGACCTTAAGATATCTTGTAGAAAACTTGCATTAATCACTTTTTAGAAACTACTATTTAATTATGCTGATTCTTACTATTCGTACCGATAAGCCGGAATCTGAAATAGGTCTATATAAAGACGATACTCAGTTGGCGTATGAAGTCTGGGAAGCGCATCGTCTATTAGCTGAAACAATCCATGTAAAAATTACTGATCTATTAGAAGGAGTTCATAAAGAGCTATCTGACATCGACGGCATTGTACTGTATAAGGGTCCAGGGAGTTTTACGGGTCTGCGCATTGGCGCAAGTGTTGCAGATGCACTGGCATACAGTTTATGTATACCGATTGTTGGCGTAACGGGTGATATGTGGCAAATAGAGGGTGTTCAGCGTTTGCAAAAGGGTAACGATGATAAAATAGTAGCGCTTGAATACGGCTCACCAGTCTATACTACTGCCCAGAAAAAATAAATTTTTGCTGAACGATTGCCAAAATTATGCAACAGGCATATAGTAATTTTTAGGAATTGCAGATTTTGGGGGCAATCCACATTTTTGGAATTTATTAATTATCAACTTGATTATCAAATCGTGCTGAAAGACTAGTGAAGTGACAGCGATTGTCTTTGCGGACGGTTTGTTCGATAGAAAGGAAAAACATGGAAATACTTGCCATCGTGCTGGCTCTTGTCGGTGCAGGTGTTGGCTATGGTGCGAACACTTTTATAACAAAACAAAAAATAGGCTCAGCAGCAGCTGAAGCAAAAAAAGAACTTGAAAAAGCAAAAAAAGAGGCTGCCAAAATTACGGCAGCAGCACGTGAAGATGCTGCAAAAATTGCGGAGGAAGCACGGAGAGATGAACAGGCGCGCCGTCGTGAATTAAAAGAAACTGAAAATCGTTTGATTCAGCGTGAAGAATCTTTAGACAAAAAGCTTGACGAGATTGACAAGCGTACTGAAAAGCTCCGCAAGGCCGAGGCTGAAGTAGAAAGTTTGAAAGACGAAATTCGTGAAATTCGCGTTAAGCAGCAAGAAAAATTAGAGAAGATCGCAAAGCTTACCAAAGCAGAAGCTGCAGAAAAGCTTATGCAGATGACTGAGAGAGACATAAAAAATGACCTTATTGGTTTGGTTAATAAACTGCAAAACGAAGCCAAGGAAAATGCAGAAGAGCGTGCAACCGAGATTATCGTGTCTGCTATGGAACGTATGGCCAGCGAAGTGACTGCAGAGCGTACCGTCACGAGCGTTAAGCTTGAAGACGAAGAAATGAAGGGCCGTATTATTGGTAAAGAAGGCCGCAATATCCATGCATTGCAGCGCGCAACCGGTGTGGACATTATGGTGGATGATACGCCAGGCTATGTAGTGCTTTCTAGCTTTGATCCGGTGCGCCGTGAAGTAGCGCGTCAAGCGATTGAAATGCTTATGAAGGATGGTCGTATTCACCCTGGCCGCATTGAAGAAGTAGTGGCAAAAGCCCAGAAGAATGTTGAAAAAGAAGTAGTTCGTGCTGGTGAAGATGCGGCACGTGAAGTAGGCATACTTGGTATACCAAAAGAGATTTTGCATCTGCTTGGTGAATTGAAGTATCGTACAAGCTACGGTCAGAATGTATTGAAGCATAGTACTGAGATGGCGCATCTTGCTGGCATTATTGCCGAAGAATTAGGTGCAGATGTGAAAACCGCTAAGTATGCTGCTTTAGTACATGACGTAGGTAAAGCACTTACTCATAAAATGGAAGGAAAGCATCATCATATTTCTGGTGAAATGCTGCGTAAGTACGGTGCGCCTGAGGAAGTGGCGCTTGCTGCCGAGCAACACCATGATGATGTTGAAGCAACTACGGTAGAGGCGCTCATTGTGCGGGTAGTAGATGCTATTAGTGCAGCTCGTCCAGGTGCGCGCAATATCAGTGCTGAGAATTTTGTCGAGCGTATGAAAGAGCTCGAAAATGTAGCCACAAGCTTTAAGGGTGTTGAGAAGGCCTATGCTATCAGTGCTGGTCGTGAGGTTCGTGTGTTTGTAAAACCGCAGCAAATTGATGATCTCAATGCCATTAAACTCGCTCGAGATATTGCTACCAAAATTGAATCCAGTATGCAATATCCAGGCACTATCAAAGTCAATGTTATTCGCGAAACCCGCGCAGTAGAATTCGCTAAATAATATGAATGTTCTATACGTGGGTGATGTTATGGCGGAAGCCGGTATAGCAGTTGTTGAACAGCTGTTGCCGGATCTACGCAAGGAAAAACAAATAGATTTTGTGGTTGCTCAAGCAGAGAATGTCTCAGATGGGAAGGGTATGCTGCCGTCAGATATGCAGCGCCTGCAAAGAGCAGGCGTAGATTTTTTTACCGGTGGCAACCATACGCCCGTCAGGCCAGAGCTGACACCGCTTCTTGAAGATGATAATCAGCCGGTTATTGGGCCGGCAAATATGCATAATTGCCCTGGACGTGGATGGAAGTATACGGACTCTTCAGCTGGAAAAATTTTAATCATCTCACTGCTTGGCGGGACAGTTGGCCGTGAAATTACTATAGAAAATCCCTTAAAAACTATCGATATGATTTTGGCTGAAAATCAAAATATTGAGCGGGCTGCTACTATAGTTAATTTTCACGGCGATTATAGCAGTGAAAAAGTAATTATAGGACATTATTTAGATGGACTTGTGAGTATGGTTGTTGGTGATCACTGGCATGTGCCTACTGCTGATGCTCAAGTATTACCAAAAGGTACTGCACACATCACAGACGTTGGCATGTGTGGCTCCCTTGATTCATCTTTGGGTGTAACATTTGATTCTGTATTGCCTCGCTGGCGTGATGCCGTGCAAACGCGTAATATTATCGAACACAAGGGCCGTAAACAGTTTAATGCGCTGTGGGTACAGATTGACCCTACGACTGGTCTTGCGCAAAAAGTAGAATACATTCGAAAGGTCGTTACATAAAACTCTAGCCAATTACAACATAATCTGTTAAAATACCCCTTGTTTCCCTAAAATTACCTATTATCTATCGGGGTGTGGCGCAGTTGGCTAGCGCGCGCGGTTTGGGACCGTGAGGTCGAAGGTTCGAGTCCTTTCACCCCGACCATTAAGGAATTCACCATTTTTGACGAATTCGTCGAAAGGCTTTGCAAGACAGTGGTTAGTTATTGACCACAGTTTTTGTTTACTTTTTTCGCTCTTTGGCTCAGCTTTAACGGTGAAGTTCGAGAAGAAAATACGAATTATCTCATCAGCAGCCGACATACTGGTTGACGACCGAAGTAATTCCGCAGTATTTTCAAAAAGTTCGAGATATTTTTCGTAGGTCAGCATAGCTTCATCTTGCTTAGCTTTTTTTCTTCTGGCTTTTTTGAGTTCTTTGTCGAGTGTATTAATTTCATCTTCAAGCTTCTTGAGGTCTCTGGCTGTGTAGAAGATATGGAGTTCGTTGCTCTTATCGGCTGCGGCTTTTTTGCGTTTTCAAATTCTTTGCGTCTTTTACCTAATAAGCTAGTAGCTTGACCTATGATCCTGTCGTTTTCTTCTGTATCGAACTTTAGTCTTTCCTCAACATCAATCTTATAGCGATTATAATTTTCCTCCGTAACAAAGCGATGATTGTCTAGGAAGTTGATTGCATAATCAAGGGCTATCACACCTCTTGGACCAGTGCCAGCAACTACGCATCCACCTTTATTCTCGCATCTGAAATAAAAATAGTGTTGCTTTGTGCTACCGCTTTTTGAAACAGATGTAGTCATAAATCTGCCGCAATGACCGCATTTAACAAATCGCCTAAGGAAGTTGGAATTGTCTCTCGGTTGACTAGATGTACTTGCTCGGAACGACTTTGATAGGAAGTTCTTTTCGCCATGTAGGTTAAGGAATTCTTGTTCGGTCAGCATAGGCGTAAATGTTGGATCATAATCCGCAACCAAGCCAACATGATTACCATAAATGATTACTCCAGCATATACAGGGTCTCTCAACATCTTGGATATAGCATCTTCATCAAATGTATAATCTTGATGACCTTTACTGCGTCGATACACTTTGTAGCTGCTCTTGTTCAGGAATTCGGCAATTTCTTTCTGGGTTTTGTTTTTAGTTCTCATTTCAAAGGCTTTTTGAATAAGTAAGTAATTGTCGTCATCTGCTATAAGTTTATGGGTATCTTGTATGCGGTACCCATGCTTGAATTTATAGAGTATGCCACCTCGTTCTGTAATTCTTCGATTTCCCCGATTTACTGATTCACTCAAGTGTTCAGAGTAGTGTTTTGATAGAACGAAACTGATGCCTAGTGTCATCTTGCCACTTGGCGTGTTTTCAAAGTGTGAACGAGCAAACTTTAGGTCTTTAATAACACCTTTATCTATAAGGTCTATTATTTCGCCAGCCTCTTTCATGTTTCTAGCCAGTCTGTCTGGGTGCCATGCTATTAAGCCATCGTACTTACTGTCTTTAATGGCGTTTATTACATCACGAAATACAGGTCGAGTATCAGCCTCTTTGGCTGAACGCTCTTCCGTATAGATGTCTTTCTTAGATAATACAATTCCTAGCGGTTGTAGTATGGCGTCATGACAGTCGGCTATTTGATCGGGTATGGAGCGAGCCTGTCGTTCTATGCTCTCTGTTGATTTCCTTGCATATAAAGCCCATCTAATCGTTTTAGGATCAATTTCTTGCTCATCTTTTGGTAAATGTTCCTCAATGAGTTTTTTTAGTAATGAAGTGTCATCGTTCACAAATCCGCTCTCCAGTAATTAGTATAAGCCATCTGAGGTGTCAGGAGAGCAGGAGTTTCCGATATGTCGGATTATCGGAAATTGGAGCGTTCATGGCGTTGTGTCAGACCTATCTGAAAGTCCATAGAATTATCGGAAACCGCACAGAACGACATACCCCATTTAGCGGAAAACCCTACAATTTTCCAAACAATTCCTTAGATTTTGGTACTTCTGGATGCTTTACGAAGTGACGAGTTTTTCTTTGAATGTGGAGTAGTACGTAGGCAAGTATTTCTCAGTCTCAATATCATCGTTATAGACCTGTAGCATTTCCAAGCTTCTATGTCTTGTAAACTTGGCAACTTCCAGTAGGTTACCATTCGATGTTTTGATCAGCTCGGTAGTAAAGTGATGTCTAAATCCATGCACTCTCCTGGAGATGCCGAGAGGCTTGAATAGTTTCTCTTTAATAATCCTGTGAACTTGTCTGGTAGTCAGTGCTTTTAGATGCCCCTCACGACTTCTGAATAAATATGAGTCCAGCCACCAATCAGTAACAGAAAAAATGTAGTAAGTTAGCACTTTCTTGCAGTTGGGGTGCAGATGAACCAGTTCATAGTCATCTCTGCCTTTGCCACGTATGCGTAATGTACCGTTATCCATATCAAAGTCCGCAAACTTCAACCGAACAATCTCACACTGTCTTAGTCCTTGAAATAACATTAGAGCCACTAATGCCCTAAGTCGCATGTGTTCATGGTCATTAGGCAGATTATCTCGCAGGTACTGACTGACTATCTTAACTTCATCTTGAGTAAGACCTGATACAACATGCTTCTTATTTTGCTTGAATAATTTTACATCTGATGACAGGTCAATTGGTATATATCCTCGTCTATACATCTGACGTAGTGCAATTTTAGCAGCAGTTAGGTATTGATTCTTAGCCTGAACACCAATGCTAGTGTCTGCTGCCAACGACTGCTTATATTTTAGGAGCGTATCTAAATCAAGACCATTGCCCTTGCAGAAATGTAAGAAGCGAGTAGCTCTACGTTTGTAATTATCTCGAGTTGAAGGTGCTACATCGATGTTAGAAAACAAAGAGCGTATGATACGTCCGTCAAAACTGTATAACTGCGTTTTATTTATCCTAGTAGTAGATATTGCTTTATTCATCATCCAGCTCCCATAGCTGTCTTAATTTTGGCATATAACGGTCAAGTAGTGTTAGCTCATCAGTTGCTTTAGACCAAACCTCTACCCACATACGATAGCGTTCTTTTCGTTCTTCTGGAGTGCCATCATCCCATTTGCCATATTTCTGCTTGCCATACTCAGTGTGAGGATCTTTCGTCCAATCTTCTATCTCAATGCGTTTACCGTTGTTGTATTCAGTATCAATCAATGTAGCAAGCGAATCGGCTTCTCTGGTTTTCATGGATCTGCAAAGGTAGGTAACTGCTTGAAACAATATCGTATATGCTGTTATAGACTGTCGATTTTTGCTATCTATGCAGAAATCATAACTTTGCTTAAGCGACATAATGACAGTGATCGCCATAGGATTAGCGTTGCCTATGTCCTCAGATGTAAATATCAGAAGCCGTTTCCAGACATAGCGATAATATCCTGATGTATGCAACAGGTAGGCAGCCCAGCAGGCGGACTTCTCACGATTCTGTCGCATCATTTTAAACAGGGAGCTAGACAGCTCATCGAAAGCCATATTGTCTACACAGGTAAGTTCATAGCCTCTTACTCTGGTTGCTTTTGTCTGGGTTTTTCTAGGTTTATCCATACCCTAATCGTATCTGTCATACAACGGCAGTCAAGAGTGTTTAACAGGGGTCGTTCTATGGTTCCAGCTAGCGCTTCAGAGCCGGTATGTCCCATCTGTAGATATTGGCTTTATCTATGCCAGAAATATCTCGTACGACAAGCGTATCAAGAGCCTTCAAGTTCTCGTTATCATAGGCAGCGGTAGAAAATATAACCCGACCAACCTGTTGAGCCTCATTACGCTCTATATCGGTCTGGATAACTACACGTACTGTGCTGTCGTTTACATTTTCAAAGCTAGCGATGTATCCCATGAGAGACGATGGGTCCTGGAAAAGCAGTTCAGTGAAGCTAGAAATTTCTAATGCTTTCTTGAGGCTTTCTTCGGTCTGCTTAGCTAGATCTACCGATGGTTTTTGATCTGCTTCGGAAGGCTGGTCGTTATTAGACTGGCTATCTTGCTCTTTTTTCTTTTCCTCCTCCTGCTTTCGTCGCTTTTCCTCAGCCTTCTTTTCTGCCTCTAGTCTCTCAGCTTCTGCTCGTGCATCTAGTTCGGCTTGTGTCGTTCGATAGATTGTTATGACTTTTGTAGTCTCACCGATGCTGTTAGTCGCAACTAATGTAAAGGTGTTATCTCCTTCTTCTAGCTCCGTATGATACGAAAACTTGATACCGTCCAGAGATACAGATTCTTCATTAATCGTTAGTGTTGCGTCTCTCAGACTGGATACTTCTCCAGTTAGAGTATATTCCTTATCGTCTGTATTTATTCTGTCCGATTGAGCATTATTAACGCTTATTGATGGCGGCGAGTTGTATGAAGCAATGACTCCTGAAATTGCGGCTATAGCAACTATAACGCTGACTATAATTTTTGTACGCTTTGTCCAATCGGAGTGCTTCCACATAAGAAACAATCCCACTGGGAACAGTAGGACAAGTAAGGCTATGACTATCTGATTCTTCGTGTACCATTTTTTATTTTCAGATAGTTTAGCCTTCATCTATGTCTGTCCTCTCAGTTATTTAGCGTTGTTTAATTATTACCAGAATTACAGAGTAAAATCAATATAAAAGAGACTCATCAGGCGTAGTCTTATCAGTCTCTTTTAGTCATTGTTGAATTACAATGGCAAGAACAAGCGTATTACAAAAATTAGGTCAAAGAGTTAAGTGCTATCGGCAACAAGCAGGTATTACGCAAGAGAAGCTAGGTCATGAGACAGGTCTTGATCGTGGGTACATCTCCAGAGTGGAGCGTGGTGTACAAAATCCATCGCTAAGAAGTATTGAAAAGATTGCTAAAGCTCTAAAGGTAAGAGTTTCTGATTTAACTGACTTCTAACTTACTTGTGAGGGTTTTGAGGTTTTGTAGTCGATAACTGTAAGATGTATTTATGAATAATGACAGTATATATGATTCGATCCAGCGTGCGATTAGAGCAATACAGGGAGATTATCAAAAGTCAATCACAGATGTTATATCAACTATCAATAAGGATATGTCAAAACTGTTTGATACGGATTTTTTCAGGCAAATTAACAGACGAGTAGACGAATATGAGATAAATATTAAAACTGGCTGGTGGTATCCAGGTTCTATTATTGATGACTTGCCAGCCAATGAGACTGAGGCAGCCTTAGGCAGCGAAGAGTACAACAAGGCATTTACCAAGCTAGTTGTTAGACAGTCGAGAAAAAATGGCAGTCAGAAACTTCATGAAATGCGCGAAAGATGGGCTGAGTATGGGTTTATACCTAAATCTAGAAGGAGGATACTGGTTGACTTACTGGACGCACACATAGAAAGAAAATACAGCTTGAGCATTCCTGTAGCAATGGCACAGATCGACCACTATGCTAAAAGTCTGTTTCCTGCTTCAAAAGAACAGGCAATTGATAATATGAAGTCTAAAAATCTCGACACAATTATAAGTGAGCAGCAAGTAAACTTTGCCCGACACTTTGGCCTAGATGACTATAATAATGTACCAGCAGATGATTACTTTGATATCTATCCGATTTATTATTCCTTCAAAAATATACTTTTTGCCAACGACAGCTTGAGGGGCATCCAGAAAAGAGAAAATCTCCAACTGTTTAAATTAAGTAATCAAGCCAGTCGGCACAGAATTCTGCATGGTGAGAACTCCAGCTACGTATCAGAGCAATTATCACTCAAGCAAGTACTATTCCTTGATAAAATATTCCAAATCATTAATAGAATCATGAGCGAACGGTAGGGTTACCATCTGTATTTTTAGAAGTTGTGCAGTAGCGGTGGATTATTTCTGGTTATTTTCTGGCTGAGGGTTCGAGGACATTTCGGCTATGTTAATTTTCTTTGGATCGTCATCCATCATACGTACAGAAATACCACTAGCAGCTTTTAGCGTATGCACCGATACACCGTTAGTCTTAGCTGTAGACGTGAAGTTTATAGGCTTATTATCCTGGATCTCTTTATTCTTTTTAGATTGTCTTAAAATTTCTGCTGCATCAGATAGGTTTGTCATAAAACTCCTTTCAGTCAATTATAACTTGACTACGAGTAGCTTGCCATCATCTATATTCTTAATTGTTCGTATTTGTTCGACGGCAAAATTGAAGTTGTCATAGTTCTGCAAGAGGTAATTTTTGAGTTCTAGTGTATTGTGCTTATCCCGACCAAGAAAAAATGATCGTCTTTCGACGGTCGTTTTTTCTTTTTCTGGGTTAAGAGTTCGGTTCTTCGACTATTTTCTGTCAGAAAAACATTGTAGATGATGAAGGTTCGGTGAGGTGAAGTCGCGCACAGAAGCTTACCTCGAGCAAGGCTGAACGGAAAAGCCCGTGGGGCGCTGCTTTTCACTCCGGCCAGTTAAAGTACTTTAAGTCTTCTCAAGCAGGAGAAGGTTTTTGTTACCCCATGGGGACCTCTTTCCCAGAAACACTATCTACTACAGGCGTCTTTTTTCTTTTAGGTTTTTTGTCGAAGGTGAGGCTTTGGAAACTCTACTTTTTTACAATGATATTTTTAGTTACTCTGTAACATCATCGATCTGAAAGTAGATACCCGTTTGTTCTTTGAGGTTATTACGTAAACGTCTTACGATTTCTTCAGAGTATGGCAACTTTGCCACATTTACAGGATTTAATGCGTCTGTTTTTCCCAGAAAGAGGGTGTTTGGTAAAGTTTGTGGCGGTTTAACATTCCGTTGTTTATGGTTTGGAGTGATAGCGCCGATATTATTTCATTTCGCTGCCGTGGGCAGTAATTGCATAAATGATAATAATACTAAGGATAATGGCAATCACTGACCAAATTGGTGTGGCGCCGATAAGTGCGATATTGAATACAATGCTGGCTATGGCCAATATAACTCCTACGATACGTCCGAATAAATTACCTGCTGCGAGAGACAATGCGGACAACATAAGCAGTATTCCTACTATGAACATTGACCAACCCCAAGTGCTCGCATCGAAGATATATGCGTTGTTTGAAGTATAAATATACCAGCCATGAGTAAATATGCCGCCAATTCCGTATACAATATGCACAATGCCGCTAAAGAACATTAAAAGAGCTGTAAGCAATATCCAACCTTTCCATCCTGTATGTTGGGGTTGATAGGTATCTGCCATTGGCTTGCCCTCAATTATAGTAAGTAGTATAGAAATGCTTTCGGTGCGGTTCTGTAATAATTTTCACCCGCGCTTAAGACTAGAAAATGGCACAAATTAAAAATGTTTTAAGAACTCTATAGTTTGTGACTGTTTGTCTAGTGTTTCATAAGCGGATTCTTCTATTTTATAAAGCAAGTTTTCTATCACGTTATCTCGTTTCAAAACGGAACTTTTTTGCAAGGCTTTTCGGCTTAGTTCAATGTGCTGCAATATGTCGTTGTATATAGTTTTTAATGTGTAATACCAAAAATGTTTTTGCATAGAAGGTAATAATTCATGAAATCTATAGGTGCCTGGTGTTAGGGCAAACTCCTTTAGGAGTGTGGCAACAATGTATGATATATGACCGTGAAGAAAATCTTTTTGCCAATCGTGCAGGTCGTCATTTAATTGTCTGGCAATAATATAGTGTTGTATAGCGGTGAATATAGCTTGAAAATCTGCAGATTCTGGTGGGGTACCGGATTTTACTAAGACAGCCAAAGGGCTAATAGCATGTCCGACAGATCGATGTGCAAGTGGTTCTAGGTTTCCGTAATCGGGCACCTTTTCGATAGTAACGGTTCGCTTGTTGTACGTGTCAAAGCGGCAATGTGTTAATTCCCATGTGTTTGCATTGTCTATTTTGTTAAATGATTCGCGTACAAAGTTTTTGAAGGTTTGATTAGGCAAAGCATCAAGGAATAATTCGTATGCCAGCCTAAGGGATGTATTTGCGGCAGGTAAAAGCTGAGCTTTACCCTCATTGTCTAGAAAGTCATCGTAAATCGTGTAGGCGGTCCAGCCAAATACATTCGCGGCGCCAAGTTTGACTAACAGTGTAGACTGATTACGCAGCGGGTTTTTGAGACTGCTATTAAAGTTGCTGGCAAAATGCGTAACCTCTTGAGCATTAGTACTGGTTAGTATATGTGAGGTTGCAAGCAATGTGGAGTCTTTGAGCGGCTGATTAAGTTTACTGCACGATTTTTGCACAAATGCAGATACATTATTTGTAAGTGTGTCTTTGGTTGTAGATACATGATTTTTCGGGGTTCTTGGTGCATGGATGAGATTCTGGTAAGTTGCGAGTGCTTCTAGCACGAGGGCAGTGGTGAGTGCAGCGCAACCATTTTGATATACGCCTGCTTCAGTATACTGATCTGTGCAGAAGCTCCTGGCAGGCCACGATCCGTCTGGTTTTTGAGCTTTTAAAATAATCTGGATATCTTTATGAATTTCTTGGGCTCTTTTTGTTATAGTCATCACAGCAGTACACATAAGTGCACGCTCCATAAGCGAGAGTCTATGTGTTTTATGGTGCCTTCGTATCAGTTGTAATAATCGATCACTAGCATTGCCTGTATAAGCACGAGCCAAGTAGTACAGGATAGGGTAGTTAGGCGGATAATACGGGGAAGAAATTTGCCCAGATATGATAGATTGTTCAAGGTATGCATGGAGTCCGGCTGGCGGTCGGGATACTTTTGTAAGAAAGTATGCAATGTTGCTGTTTACTGCAATATCAACATCTGTCCATATTGCTTCGCTGTTAGCAGGGACAAGCCATGTTCTATAAGGGCCGCCCGGTGTTTTCTCGGTAGATACAAGAACTTTCGTCATATGTGCAAGTACTTCAGGGGTGACGAGACTTGGGTTGTGGGCATAAAGTGCAATGTAGACACAAAAAGTGTCGTCTAGGTCATCTGGATAATTTCTTGTCTTTTTCAGCGGTTCATCGTGTGCCCAGAAATTAAATGTCCATTGCGGGCTTTTCTGTGAAAGTAAAAAATCTGCAAGTTTTTGCCGAATGTTTAACGACTCTGAGGTTTTGCATGTTGCTAAAGCAGCGAGCATTATGGCAGGGATAAAAACAGTTCGAACAGCGTTTTCTTTGTTTGGTATATCAGGGTCAAGACTTAAATAACTTTTAAAGCTACCGTCAGATTCTTGTTCGGTAGCGATATAGGCGAGCCCTTCTTGTATGGCACGGGAAATGCGTTTTTTCATGTTTATTTTGGCAGGGATATGCTGAAGGTTGTACCAGTTTTTGCATTACTGGTTAGACGTATAGTGCCCCCGAAATCCTTTTCAGTTATTTGTTTGACAATAAACAGTCCAATGCCCGAGCCAGTGGGCTTTGTGCTGTAGAATGGGTCAAATATTTTTTCTTGTACCGATTTTCGGATACCCGATCCATAATCGGTTACTTGAATAAGTACACTATCTGCAGTGGTAGTAAGTTTTATAATAACAGGGCGATTTTTTGTAGGTTCATTTGGTTTTGCTGGCGGATATGCCTCGATAGCATTGGAAATTAGATTAATTATCAGTTGGCGGAATCGCAGTAAATTACCTGTATAGGTGATAGATTTATTTTTTGGGGCATCAATTTCAATATATACACGTGCTTTTCGCGCATTGTAAGATAAAATGTTTTTAATTTCTTGCAGGGTGCTAACTATGTCAAATGTTTCTATGGTTTCGCGGCCTTGGATTTGGGACTTTACTCTTTGTACAACATCGTCAATATACTGGATGTTGCTATCTATGCGTTTTGTTAAGTCGCCGCTGCCTTTTTTGCGGAGCGATTCTATATCAAGACTTAAACTTGATAAACTTCCGGCAAGATCATGAAACAATGCTGTGCTAAGGTGTCCTAGTTCAGCGAATTTATATATTTGCTGCATTTTTTCAAATTGAGCTTCTTGAAGAGCACGAGTACGTTCTTCAACTTTTACTTCAAGAAGGTCCCGTTCTTTTTTGAGTGCTTCTTCTGACAACTGGGCGCGCTTTAGGGCCTGTTCCATTTGTTTGTTAAAAAGCCACGAAATAAGTGCGATGATAAAAAATATAGTGATGAGATTTACTACTTCCACTATTGATGTAGATTCTGTCACCCATGACATATCCGGCTGAATGATATTGTTAATATGGGCATATTTAAATGCTGCAAGCAGGAGTGCAATAACGCCGGCAACGTATAAAGCGTATTTAGAACCCAACAGTATACCAGCTGTAATGATTGTTAGGCTAAAGAATAAAATTCCATAAATATTTGTAACGCCCCATTGTAAAACAATAGTCGTGGCGGAAACTAGCAAAAGCAGGAGTACTAAGTTGCTTGCAATTTTACGAATGCGTTCATCTTTGCGAAATTTATATCCGTACAACACTGTGGCTGTGAGCAAAATGATTATTATGAATAGTGAATACAGGGTGTATGCTCTGCCGTATAAAATAAATCCAAAAATACTTGTTAAAAAGAAAATAGCAAAAAGACAGCCCATGCCGGCAATGAGCCAATTTAGTACGACCTCTCTACTTCTTTGGTCAGGGTCAGTCGAAACAGGCTTAATAAATGTGGAATAAAATTTTTTTAACATAACTTATAAAGACCTAGGTACCTATAGTACCTAGGTCGAAATGCTAGCTCCACCACGGTTGTGCTATAGCTTGCTGCATGGCAATACCTTCTAGCACGGCATTGCTGCGAATGCTGCTGTCAGATAAGATTTGCGCAATGAGCTCGTTCATAATTGCTCCTTTCTTTTTAATTTCGCTGGCTATTTACTAATAGTATAGCCCACCCCGTGTGCAGTTTTAATAAGTTTACGCTTAAACGGCTTGTCGACTTTATCACGCAAGTATTTTATGTGAACATCTACTGTACTATTCCAGGTCTCATGTCGAGCGTCCCAAACATGACTAATAATCATTGGTCGACTAACTACTTTGCCTTGATTCCGCATAAGATACTCTAAGATGTCAAACTCTTTACGTCGCAATTCTATTTTCTTGTTGCCTCGCTTTACTATGCGCTTTTCAGGATCAAGTATAAGATTGTCAACCTTAAGAATAGGACTTGGTTGTGTTATTTGTGCCCCGCGCCTGGCGAGTGCGTTGAGCCGCGCTTGGAGTTCTAGGGTCTTAAATGGTTTTGTCAGGTAATCATCGGCCCCGTTATTTAGGAGAGAAACTTTTGTGTTGGTTTCTGAAGCACCGCTTAATACGAGAATAGGAGTATGTATGTTGGTTTTGCGGAGCGCCAAACAAACATCTTGGCCATCCATGCCAGGTAGGCCTAGGTCCAAAATGATTGCATCGTACGTCTTGTTTTTTGCCAACTCTACGCCTTCTTCACCAGACGTTGCTATCTCAATGTTCCAGGTCGGTTGCAGGTTGTCTTTAATGCTCTGTGCGAGCATGATGTTGTCTTCGACTAATAGTGCTTTCATAAGATTCTCTTTCTTTTATCTTTATTGTAATGCATCACTGAGCACCTTTGTAAAAGGCGGCCGGGAAGTTACTCCTTTGGAATCGTATTCAATTTCTTTAATAAGTCCATTGATGTCAGGTATGATTATCTGCTCGTCGGTGTGTCTAATAAGTCGTTTTCGAGTAAGACGACTCATTTCCCGGCTCGTTGTTTCTCTGGTCATATTGGTGGAGCGGGCAATGTATTCATTCGGAATATGTTTGTGTATAACAATTTTATTGTTCTCCTTTTTGCCGAAGTTTTTAGCCAGGAAAAGTAAGCGATAGATAACTTTTTCTTTCGCAGTGTGGTATTGGATATTGGTGAGCTCGTTAGTGAGTGCGAAGAAGTTATTTGCAAATACTTGCAGCAATTCGCGAGACAAACGAGCATTATTTTTAACGGCTGTGTTAAATTGTTTGGTTGAGATACGGGATACTTCTGTTTCGTCTAATGCGGCGAAGTGTAGGTCGTGATCTATGCCGGTGAGTGCCCATGCACATGGAAAAATATCACCAGGAAACAGCGTCATGACAATAGCTGGTTCTTTATCTTTGCTTAGCGTGTATGCTTTTACCCAGCCTGAATTAATGTAATATACGCCTGAAGGTATGTCTTCAGCGCGTATGATAATTTCGTCTTTTTCGTAGGTAAGTTTGCGTCCGTTTTGAAATAGTGCGGCGAGTGATGAAGTTTTCATTTGTGCACATCCCCTCCTAACTATAAGCATACGGACCAAATCTTAAATCGAAATTAAATATCATCAATTTCTGTGATTCAGATCAATAACAAGAGCTGTATAGATCATACGAAGCACTCTTGTCGACTTCGTGTTTCAGTAGGTTTGTAAGATTTTCCACAGTCCCTTCACCACATGCTTACTACAATGTAACCACTAATTGGTAACGAGAGGAGGTGTGTATATGGCAAGTGATAAATGTGGCTTTTTATCATAAGGAATAACCCCTCGTTATTTCACTAAAAAGCCCATCCAAAATTTAAAACAACCCCGACAAGCAACCCATCAAAGAGACCCTTACCCCCGGGTCTCTTCTCTTTTTTTATAACAAGGCGTTACAATAGAGACTAGTTGTTATGAAACATATAGATTTAAAAATAATTAATTTTTTACAGAAAATAGCACGTCTTATTAATACGTATATACACCATTCTTTGGGGTCTATTGGAAACACGAAAGCAGCAATTTATAGAGACGACAGGATACAGGTATGTTGATGTTTGGGTTGGTAGTAGCTGTAGTGTTTGGTTTGTTGATTGTAGGAGAGTTTTTGTCCCGTAGTCAAAAACTGCCGCCGGAAATTTGCCGCAAATTTGTGCATATTACAGTAGGTAGTTTTGTGGCGTTTTGGCCGCTGTTGCTTAGCTGGAATCAAATACTTTTGCTGAGTGCGGCATTTGTTGCAGTGGTAGGCATATCAAAATATTTAAATGTTTTTCAGGCGATTCATAGCGTACAACGTCCTACCATGGGAGAAGTGTTTTTTGCAATAAGCGTTGGACTGCTCGCAGTCCTTACGCAGAATGGCTGGATGTATATGGCAGCACTGCTTCATATGAGTCTGGCGGACGGTATGGCGGCGGTGATAGGCAGTCGCTATGGTAAGAAGACTTCATATAAAGTACTAGGACACGTAAAAAGCGTGGTTGGTAGTCTAACGTTTTTTGTCATTTCTGTTGCAATTCTTTGGGGTTACAGTATTGGTACAGATACATCTATACATGCGGCTATCATACTTGGTGCGAGCTTTATTGCGACATTTCTCGAAAACTTCAGTGTACGAGGGCTTGATAACATTACGGTTCCAGTGTGGGTAGCAATTGTGCTTTACAGACTTGGGTAAGATTCTGAAGATATAAAAATGTATAATAGTGCTTATGATAGTTGTTGATATGCTGATTTGGTGGTATACCACGGCGTGGTTTGATGTTTTGCATAAGGTACAGCTTCGTACGCTGCGAGTACTGGAAACGTTTTCGGTAGGCTTGTTGGCACGAACGTTATTTGCACCATTTCGCCAAATTGATGCAGGTAGCGTGCGTGGGCCATTAAACGTTCAGATTCGGGCGCGGCTTGATCGTACATTTTCACGGGTTTTTGGTGCTGTTTTGCGAAGTATGACGATAGTTTGCGGGTGTGTTGGTGCGGTTTTGGTGCTCACTATCGGTACCATATGGGCAGTTTTTTGGCTCGTTATTCCCGTATTGCCTATTGTAGGAGTAATATTGATGGTGATTTTAGCATGAATGATCAGATGACTTTTAATTACAGCAGCAGGCGTGCTAAACAGGCCCGACTAGGTCGTGTACTAGGAGGTCGGACTGTATACTTTGTGTTTACTTTATTTATAGTGCTGTTTGTTGTTTTAGGACTGTTGCTGCTTATTGTGTTGCAAAGCAGTATTGGATGGCTGGTAATGAGTTTAGCTGGTCCGATTTGGGCTTTGGCTTTGTGGGGTAAGTCGCTTACTCATTTACCGCCGGGTAAGACTAATACTATAGATGCGTTATTGAATTCTGTAGTGTTGGCTCGCTTGTCGCGTGATCCGTCGCCCCAAGAGCTTATGGGCATTATAAAAAATACTCCCGATTGTAATTTCATATGCAATCGGTTCTTGCTTAGTCAAGATTTTATTTACGATATGGCAAGTACCGATACGCAAGCAATGCCGATAATATGGCAGCAGGCTGAGTATTATAGACGAGCTCATGGCTTTGAAACAATCAATGCCGCTGTGCTTGTTACTGCTTTAGTAGTGACTATTAGAGGCATTGATGATTACTTAGCTCACTTAGGGGTCGGTCGACAAGATATTGAAAAGGGTCTTGCATGGTTTAAGCACGAAGAAGATTTGATCGCTGCTTATAAGCAGCGTCGCCCAAAGGGTGGTATTGGTCGCGATTGGGCGTTTGGGTATATACCGCTTTTGGAGCGTCTGGGATTTAACATTAGTGAGCATGTAGCTTACGGCGGGTCATTGGCGCGAGAGCGTACGAGCCGCCTTCAATTAGTAAGTCACATTACGAATACACTGGCGCAGGCTGGTCGGCGCAATGTAACACTGGTTGGACAACTGGGCAGCGGAAAGACCAAGCTTGTATATGCGCTCGCTGAGCAGCTACTTGAAGCCGATCCGGCGGTACCGAAATCATTACACTATCATCAGGTTATCGCTTTGGATCCCTCTACGCTTATGGCAAATGCAAGAGGGCGAGGTGAGCTGGAAGAGTTAGTGCAGCGAATTTGCTATGAGGCGCTTAGGGCAAAAAATATTATCCTTTTCTTTGATGATGCGCATTTGTTTTTCGAAGAAGGCACTGGTTCGGTTGATTTAAGCAATGTACTTATGCCAATCCTTGATGGCGGGGCATTAAGAATTGTGCTGGCTATGGATGAACAGTGCTGGACCCGAGTTGCTCAAAATAATCCTGCGCTTGTACAGAGTATGAATCGAATCGTGGTGCCACCAACAGATGAAGCTGAAACTATGGATATTATGCAAAACCAGGTTATACTTTTTGAACATCAGCAAAAGGTTGTCTATACCTATCAAGCGCTCGAGGCAGCTTATAGGCTGAGTTCGCGTTTTATCACAGAGCAAGTCATGCCTGGTAAGGCATTGAAGCTTTTGGAATCTGCGGCTAATTTTAGTGAAGGGCCGCTTGTTACGCGCCGATCAATAGAACAAGCAATTGAACAAACGCAGGGAGTTAAGGTTGGCGCAGCAGATACTGTAGCCGAGCGCAATACGTTACTAAATCTTGAGGCGCTGATTCATGAAAGAATGATTAATCAAACGCGCGCTGTTCAGGTAGTAAGTGATGCACTGCGTCGTGCACGAGCAGGGGTGCGCAATACAAATCGGCCGATTGGCACGTTCTTGTTCTTAGGTCCTACAGGTGTGGGTAAGACAGAGCTGGCAAAAAGTGTTGCGGCGGTATTTTTTGGTGATGAGAATAATTTAGTGCGCTTAGATTTGAATGAGTATGTTCGGTCTGAAGATGTTGCACGGCTCATTGCTGATCCCGCACAAGATTCTCATAGTTTAACGGCGCAAATTGCTCGCCAGCCATTTAGTGTAGTTTTGCTTGATGAAATTGAAAAGGCGCATCCAGAAGTGCTGAATACGCTGTTGCAAGTTTTAGACGAAGGTATTTTGCGTGACATTAACAACCGCGAAGTATCGTTTCGAGATGCGGTGATTATTGCGACAAGTAATGCTGGCGCAGATCGCATTCGTCAACACATTGAAGCAGGTGAAAAACTTGAAGATTTTGAACAGCAATTTACCGACGAGCTCATAAACAGCAATACGTTTCGTCCTGAATTCTTAAACCGTTTTGATGATATCGTATTATTCCGTCCGTTGGAGCCAGCAGAACTGCTGCAGGTGATTGATTTGATTTTAAAGGGCATTAACAAAACATTAGCTGCTCAAAAACTCAGTGTGGTAGTGGATGATGACGCAAAACAACTCTTGGTACAGGTCGGGTATGATCCACGTTTGGGTGCGCGTCCGATGAGACGCATCGTTCAGCGCACTGTTGAAAATATTGTGGCGAACCAAGTATTGAGCCAGCAGGTGCAGCCTGGTAGTGAAGTGCGGATAACTCGTGCTGATATAGAACAGGCGCTAAGCAGAGGCTAGCTCAGCTGTTTGTTGCTTGGTGGTAGTTTGTGTTGGTTTTTGAAACTACCATGTGCACGTAATGCATTCACAATTACTATGATGTCTATGACTTCTTGTGCGAGTGCACCATAAATTGGCTTAAACATGCCGGTTGCAAAAATACCCATAAGCACTACACTTAGCCCAATACCTACCAAGATACTTTGCTTTGCGATAAAGAACGTTCGGTTTGCAATTTCACGACTTACAGCAACACGCTCGACGTCATCAAGCATAATTACGACATCTGCAGATTCAGCTGCTGCAGCAGCACCTCGTGCACCAAGTGCAATACCAACATCACTCGCAGTTAGTACCGGGGCATCATTAATACCATCGCCAATGAAAGCTGTTGGATGTTTGTCTTTTGGCAGGCTGGTGAGTGTATGTAACTTGTCTGCTGGCAGCGCTTCAGCAACAACATTTTTAATACCAAGTGATTTAGCAACTGCACGAGCTGTCTGCTTATTGTCACCGGTTATCATCATGAGATGTTTAACACCAGCTTGCTTTAGACGCTTGATAGTAAGAGCGCTTTCTGCGCGAATTTCATCGGTAAAGCTAATGATACCAACCAAGCTTCCATCGACGGCTACATATGTTGCAGATTGCTTGCCGGTATTGAACTTAAAACTTTTAGGAAAGGTTACATCTTGATCTTTCATGAGTTGTTCGCGGCCAACTAAGACGTCTTGACCACCAACATGCGCCTTGAGTCCAAGGCCTGCAAATTCTTTTACACGTTTTGCTTTTGTATATGAGATTTTCTTGTCTTTGGCATAACGAACAATAGCTTGAGCAACCACATGGTTGGAATTATGTTCTAAAGCAGCTGCAAGGCTAATGACATCTTTGATTCGGTGTTTATTGAACGTCTTTACTTTATCAACTGACAGTTCACCGCGAGTCAATGTTCCAGTCTTGTCAAAAGCAAAAGTCTTAGCTTGTGCTAGGCGCTCCAAAGCGCCGCCATTTTTGATAATAATACCGTGCTTTGCGGCTCGACTCATGCCGGAAATAATTGCAATTGGTGCCGCTAAAATCAATGGGCAAGGTGTGGCTACTACCAGTACTTGCAGGAAGCGGAGTGAGTCACCGCTAATCATCCATGCGCCAATACCAATTACATATGCAGCGATAGTAAATGGTACTGCATATCTATCGGCCATACGCACAAATGGTGCGCGACTTGCGGTGGCGTTTTTTACTAATTTAATAATCTGTTCGTATTGACTTTCAGCTGCGGGACGAAGTGCACGAACGGTTATTGCACCATCAACATTTACAGTACCGCTAAAAATCTCATCACCTGGATTTTTAGTTTGTGGCATGCTTTCGCCAGTCAAGCTTGATTCGTCAAAGCTGCCGACACCCTCCAAAACAACTGCATCAACTGGTACAAGTTCACCAGGACGGATAATTAATTTATCTCCTTTAACAACTTGGCTTGCTTTTACGTCAATTTCTTTACGACCACGAATGACATGTGCTTTTTGTGGCGCTTGATGTAGTAGTGCTTCAAGTTCTGTTTTTGCTCGATGGTCAGCATACTGTTCCAATGCTTCACCGCCTGTAAGCATCAAGATAATAACCGCAGCTGTCCAATATTCATGCATGATAACTGCAGTACCGATAGCGGTTGCGGCTAAAATATCTACGCCGTAGGTGCCGTCACGAATGTCTTGAATCATGCCGTACAGAAGCGGCAGCAACACCGCAACACTCAAAATGCCAAGTATCCAATGTGTGATTGTATCAAGGCCGCCTAGATCTAAACCAAGTGCTACTATGCTCGCAATAAGCGCAAAACTAAATAATTTATATGCACGTACAAACCGTACAAGCTTTTTCATAAGTCTCCTTTTTGCTTCTTTCAAAAAAGTATTATATCAGAGCAGGTATTTATGAGTCTTGTTTTATAAAATGCAAACTTTTTCAGTTTGCCAAAATAAAAAATGACCACAAGGGGTCATTACTAAGTGTGTTTGGATTTGGGGCGAATGATGGGACTTGAACCCACGACCTTCTGTGCCACAAACAGACGCTCTAACCAACTGAGCTACATTCGCCATAAACTAACCATGCCATTATATCTGTTATTGTGCAAAAATACAATGGCAATATCTCGATAAGCTAGGATTGTTCGTCAGACTTGGATTTAGGCGGTAGTTTTTTAGCGTCGGTAGCTTTATTGAGCTGATCTAAAGTATCTTTTAGTAGCTCCATCATCTTTTGAGCTTGATCACGGCTCATACCAATACGAGCAATTGGTAATGGGGGCATTTGACCGCCGCCAGGCTGAAGAAAAGTAAACACGAGTCCGTGCTGGTTGCCACTGATATGTACGCTGTCGCTATACATCACTCGTGGATCAAAAGCGATAGTCATAACAATTGATTTTGTTCCTTGCGTATCAGGCGCATCATCTTCCTCGGCTTCAAGTTTGTCATAGCCAGCCATTTCCCATAGCTGTACAGCCTCATCCTCTTGCATAGCAAAATGCTTAATAAGCAACATCAGGATTTCTTCGCTTGGCCTTTCGTAGCCTTGCTCAATGCGCAATAACTCATCTTCTGCGAGCTCTACAGCGCCTGCTGCTTCAGCGAGCGATTCTTTTTGCTGCTGACGTATGCGCTTTAGTTTCTCGCCTAAATCGACAAATGGTCTAAACTCCGATTGATCGCCCATATACTCATGGTACCTCTGTTAGGTATAGGATGCAAGTGCAAAGAGGTGTACTATATATAGCATGAACAGGCTCGAAAATGTGTCGCTAAAGGATTACTCTACCATGCGGCTTGGAGGTACAGTGCGATATGTGGTCGAAGTCAGTACCAAAGAAGAGTTGCTTGACGCATTAACATGGGCAGATGAGCAAAATTTGCCAGCTATTATGATAGGTGATGGTAGTAATATCGTATGGCGAGACGAAGGGTTTGATGGTTTGTTGATTGTCAGTAAAATCAAGCGCTACGAAGTAATAGAACGAGATGGTGGGGATGTGTTTATTACGGTTGGCAGTGGTGAAAATTGGGACTCAGTTGTTCAGCGGAGTGTAGAAGCGGGTCTTACAGGGATTGAAGCTTTGAGTTGGATACCAGGTACTGCAGGTGCTACACCTGTGCAGAATGTGGGCGCTTACGGACAAGAGATAGCTGATGTGTTTGTAAGTGCAGAGGTGTACGACCGTCAGGCTAAATCCATTACTTTTCTTTCTAAATATGACTTAGAATTTGGCTATAGAACAAGCAGACTCAAAACTGTAGATCATGGAAGGTACTTTATAATTGCGATTACCTTGCATTTACAGAAGAAAAATCCCGAACCTCCGTTTTATCAGGCGCTTGAGCGTTATCTGAAGGATCAAGGTATTACAGAATTTACACCTCAGATTATTCGTGATGCTGTCATAAAGATTCGCTCAGAAAAACTTCCTGACCCTAAAAAAGTAGCAAACAATGGTTCATTTTTCTCAAACCCAATTGTAGATGAAGGAACTTTTGTGCAAATACAGTCTGCATATCCAGACGTTGTTTTTTGGCGCTTGGACGGAGGAAGAGGCATAAAATTATCGGCAGCATGGTTGATCGAAAAGGCAGGATTTAAAGACCATCACGACCCAGAAACAGGTATGGCTACTTGGGCTAAGCAACCTTTAGTGTTGGTAAATGAAAAAGCAACTTCGTCGCAGCAACTTCTTGCATTTAAGCAAAAAATTGTAGACGCTGTGCAAAAGAAATTCGAGGTTACACTCAAGCAAGAGCCGGAAATTTTGCCAAATAGCAATGAGCAAAACGGACCAGTTGGGCAGACGAAAACCGCAGAAAGTGATTTGGATCTCAGTACACTAAATCCGTCATTTTAGAGTCAGTTATCGCTAGGTAACGGATATTGCAGGGCAAACTCTTTTACTTGTTTGCGCAATTCCTTGAGCTTTGTTTCGTCTTCACGTGCGTCAATAGCTTCCTTCATCCAATTGGCTATTGTTACCATGTCTTCTTCAACAAGACCACGGGTAGTGATAGCTGGGGTTCCTAAACGAATACCGCTTGGTCGGAATGGTGGCAGCGGATCATCGGCAACTGTATTTTTGTTTAGTGTTAGACCGATTTTATCTAAAGCTTCTTCTACGATACCGCCATGCAGGCCGAAGCTTTCCTGTACGTTGGCAAGGATAAGGTGATTGCTTGTACCACCAGTGATAAGTTTGAAATTGTGATTTTGCAATTCTGTTGCAAGTTTGCTTGCGTTTTTCAGAACTTGTGCAGCGTAGGTTTTAAATGCTGGCTGCAATGCTTCACCGAAAGCAACGGCCTTTGCTGCAATCACATGCATTAATGGTCCACCTTGAACACCTGGAAAGACAGTACGGTCAATAAGAGTAGGGATATTCTCAATAGTTTTTTCGGGTGCTTTCAATGGATTGCCTACTACACCTTTGCTTAAAATAAGCCCGCCACGTGGTCCGCGTAGAGTTTTGTGGGTAGTGGTTGTTATGACGTGAAATCCATAATCAAACGGATTTTTTGCAACACCGCCCGCTATTAAGCCGGCAATATGCGCCATATCAGCTACTAGCAGTGCGCCTACTTCGTTACCGATTTCAGCAAATTTAGCATAGTCTAGTTCTCGGGGATATGCGCTAAACCCCGCAAGGATAATCTTTGGTTTGTGTTTGAGGGCGAGATCTCTTAATTCGTCGTAGTCAATTTCGCCTGTTTCAATATTTTTCATGCCATAGCGTATGAAATTGTAGTTTCGTGCCAATACAGTTACAGGCGCCCCATGGGTAAGATGACCACCATGACTTAAATCCATGGCAAGTATTGTGTCACCTGGTTCGCACCATGCATGGTACACGGCTTCGTTTGCTTGTGCGCCAGAATGCGGTTGTACATTAGCATGATCTGCACCAAAAAGTTTCTTTGCGCGCTCAATAGCAATGGTTTCTAATTGATCTGTCACTTCTTGGCCGCCGTAGTAGCGTTTGCCAGGGTACCCTTCGGAATACTTGTTTGTAAATACGCTCCCCATTGCTGTGAGCACATCACGGCTTACGTAGTTTTCGCTTGGAATTAACTCTAACCCTTCACGTTGTCGTTGTTCTTCTGCTGCAATTAGGTCTGCAATTTGCCTATCATCCATGTCTCGCCTCCAAAAAGTCAATGAATAGTTTACCAAAGTATACAGGAGTAGGGCGAGAGTAGCTAAATCATAAATTCAGTATAGCAATTTGGACGAAGGAAGACTATACTAATTAGCAGCAAAGTAAAAATAAAAATAGAAATTTAATATCACATATGGTATATTTATCTAGTTATGTCAGCGGCAAATGAAAAAATTGGTCAGCTAATAGCTCAAGTAAGGCAAGAGCGTGGACTTACTCAGGCAGAGTTTGCAAAACGTTTGGGCACTAGTCAGTCAGCAGTGAATCGTATTGAAAAAGGCAAGCAGAATTTAAGTATAGAAACACTTGCTCGGGTAAGTGATGCGCTCAATAAGCAGATTATCAGCATTGGTGATAAAAGTATTAATTTGCGGATAGAGGGTGGTCATGAGCTGCATGGAAGTATAACGCTCAAACGTAGTAAAAATGCCGCAGTAGCGCTGCTTTGTGCAAGCTTGCTTAACTATGGCGTAACTCGTTTTAAAGGATTTCCTCGCATTGAAGAAGTTAACCGTATTATTGAGGTGCTCGAAAGTATTGGCGTAAAAGTTAAGTGGTATGAGAATAACGATTTAGAAATCCGAAGACCACAAGAGTTGAAGCTTGATAACATGAATGCTGCTTCAGCACGCAAAACGCGGAGTGTACTCATGCTACTTGGTTCACTCATGCATGATTACAGAGAATTCAGCATACCGTATGCTGGTGGATGCAAGTTGGGTACCCGTACGGTGACGCCACATTTGTTTGCGCTTGAACAGTTTGGCGTCAACGTTGTTGCTAAAAGCGGACACTACGATGTGACAGTTGATAAAAAACCAGCAGGCCATGTGGTGCTGTATGAACAGGGTAATACAGTCACCAATAATGCGCTTATGGCTGCTGCACGCACTCCAGAGGAGACGGTGATTCAGAGTGCAAGTGCAGACTATATGGTGCAAGACCTTTGTAAGTTCTTACAAAAGCTTGGGGTGAAGATCGAAGGTATTGGCTCGCCGGTTCTTAGAGTGACTGGAGTAAGGCATATAAAGAAGAATATTACTTTTGCGCCTACTGAAGATCCGATTGAGGCGATGTTCTTTATTTCTGCTGCAGTTACTACAAACTCTCAGCTTACTATTGAGCGAGTACCTGTTTACTGGATTGGGCTTGAGCTGTTGAAGTTGAAGAAAATGGGGCTTCAATATGATGTTAGTAAAACCTATCCATCAGATAATGGTGTGACAGAGCTGGCAGATATCACCATTTACAAGCATAATGGCACTCTTAAGGCGCCAGTTGAAAAGCTCCATCCAAATCTCTGGCCAGGTATAAATCCTGACAATATACCGTATTTTGTGCCAATTTGTGGGGTGGCACATGGTCGTACCTTAATTCACGACTGGATGTTTGAAAATCGGGCTATTTACTATACAGAAATGACTAAAATTGGTATGAATGTAGAGCTAGTAGACCCTCATCGTATATATATCGATGGCCCTACAACCTTTAAGCGTAATGATGTATTTTGTCCGCCAGCGCTTCGCCCTGCAAGCCTACTGCTGATCGGCATGTTGGCTGCAAAAGGTACAAGTACGCTGCGTAATGTTTATACTATTAACAGGGGATACGAAGACCTGGCTGAACGGTTGAATTCTATTGGTGCACAAATTACCGTATACCACGAATTGTAATCTGTTATAATACTTGGTGATTAGCGGGTGTTGTATAAAGGCTATTATGCCAGCCTTCCAAGCTGGAGATGCGGGTTCGATTCCCGCCACCCGCACCAAATCATCGAGAGCTACAGTGATGTGCCCCGGTAGCTCAATTGGATAGAGTCACGGAGTTCTAACCCGTTGGTTGTAGGTTCGAGTCCTACCCGGGGTACCACGTTGCATTGGACAGTTGTTTTATAAAGTTCTATATTTACAGACTAGGTATGCAATTCAGCAACATTATTATGAGCAACATTATTATTCTCCCGCACGGGGGTGTTGCTTATTAGTTATTGAAATTGTAATAAACTGCAAGCCCCCGGAAATCCGGGGGCTTTTCTTTTTGGGTGATAAGGAGTAGAGATGAGTACACATACAGAAACAATAGATGTAGAACAGGCATATCAGACATTATTTGAGCAAAATACCGCTGTAAGACCAACACAAATTATGGCCGATCCGTATTTATCGGAAACATTTGATGCAAACGTCTTGTTGGTGAGTGAGCTGAATCAGCGAACAGGGGCGTACAAATTCAGAGGTAGCTTTAATTGGTTTTCATATCATGAGAGTAGTGATTTAGATGAGGTTATTGCATTTAGTGCGGGTAATCATGCAGCAGCAGTAGCGGATTGTGCACAGTATTTTGGCGTAAAAGCGCGTTTATTTATGCCGGAAGGCACACCTAGATTTAAGGTAGATCTCGTAAGAAAGCTAGGTGGCAAATGTGTAGATATAGTACTCGCCGGGCAGACAGTCGATGAGGCAGCCGAAAAAGGAAGAGCATACCTAGACGAGATGGATTTATGGGATAGTTTCGTGCATCCATTTGATGATCCATTGGTTGTATCTGGTCAAGGAACAATAGGAAAGGAGCTGGATCAGCGTGTGTCTGATCTTGATGTAGTGGTAGCACCAGTAGGCGGCGGAGGTTTGTTGAGCGGCATAATTCATGCTACAAAACACCGTCAAGCCTTGCAGTATGTTGCTGCTGAGCCAGCTGGAGCTGCATCACTCGATCATGCGCTGAAAGGTTCTAAATCACCTCTTAATACAATAGAGACTTTTGTAGATGGCGCGGCGGTTCGTCAAGTAGGAGGTATAGTTTTACGATCTTTGGAAGAGGTGCATGATAGATATATGGTAGTTCATCCTGATAATCAAACGCTGCGAAGACATGTTACTCGTATGTGGCAGAATGGAGAAAGGTTTCGTCCGGAGTTGGCTGGTGCTTTATCGATAGCAGCTTTAGAAAAGATCCGACCACTTATCAAGGATAAAACAGTTGCCTGTATAGTAAGTGGCGGAAACTTAAGTCCAGAGCGTTTTGAAGAAGAAGTAAAGATTGTAGAATAAAAAATGATGAAACTAGATCTTGCGGCAGATGCTGTTACGGTCGCCCAACAGCTTATAGGTTGGCGTTTGTATACCGTTGAACCAGATGGGACGAAAGTTGGTGGTGCAATCGTTGAGACTGAGGCATACAACCAAGATGATGCCGCGAGCCATAGTTATAAAGGCAAAACGCCGCGAACTGAAGTGATGTTTGGACCAGCAGGGCATATGTATGTGTATTTCACCTACGGTATGCATTGGTGTATGAATATCGTCACTGGTCAGGAAGGGCGAGGTGAAGCAGTGCTCATTCGTGCCATTCAGCCAGATGAAGGGTTAGAGATAATGCGAAAACGTCGCAATAACCGACCTGATCATGAACTGACAAGTGGTCCTGCTAAAGTATGTCAGGCGCTTGCGGTGACCGGAAAAGACAATGGCGCAAAACTTAATGACGGCAAATTTTTGCTACTACCCCCTATAGAGCAACTATCATACGAGGCCACCAAGCGCATTGGTATAGCGAAAGACATACACCGTCTCTGGCGTTTTGTTGCAAAGTAACACCTTACAGTTGTATAATAACTGCTGACTGTCAATTATCTGCTTGTTGGTGTATGCACCGGTAGCTCAGCGGATTAGAGCATCTGTCTTCGGAACAGAGGGTCGGGGGTTCGAATCCCTCCCGGTGTACCACGAAAATGCCTCAACCATTCGGTTGAGGTTTTTCGTTTTGCTTAAGGATTTGAATCAGTCACTGCGACAGTAAAGCTGTCGTGAGTGTTTTGAGACGCAGGCTTTATTTAGATTTCTTTGATAGATACAAAAGAAGGTACGGGACGCAAACAAATATTACTGGTGAGTTAGCTATGTGCTAAGTAATTTAGCTGAAACGATAACACGGCGGTTGTATTGTTGTGTCGTCTTGTCGTAGCTACCTCCGCACGTGATGAGATTTAGCTGACTAGAAATGTTTGGATCTTTGGCTAGCAGAGTGTCAATTGCATTGTCGAGCGACACGGTTTTCACATTAAATACCTGATATTTCAGTACCTTGTCATTGCCGAGCGTCACTGTAAAAGTTTCACCTTTTTTGAGTTTGTTAAGGTGTTGAAAAATAGCATCTTTTTTGTAACGCCCACTCAAGTGTCCATCGATAATACTGAGGCCCGGTTGGCCGGGCAATGCGCTGTTTATGTACCAGCCAGCTGTGTAAATATTATCAGGTGCTGCAATAGCGCCATGTTGGTCGACACCCACCTTTGTGATGCAACCACTGACATCAAGTGCAGGTATATGAATTCGCTTTGGATGGTTATCGGCTACTTTGTAGTTAGTGCAAGCAGTAGTAGGGTTAGTTTCATTTGGTGTGTCGGTAGAATGGGTAATGACAGTTTGAGTAATGGTTTGAGGTTGGTCATGAGTGGTGTGCCAATACTGCCACAATCCCCATCCACCGTACGCAATCAACCCGAATGCAACTACTGTAGCTACACTACTTAATATAAATCGCCAGCTTTTGGATTTTTTTATTAAAGTAGTTTGTATGTGACATAGGGTAAATAATTTATGCTAACCGATTCAATGTTTTTGTGGTTACGTGCGGCGGATCTGACGAAAATAGCGGCGTGCTACGTAGGTTAGGATAACTAAACCAGTACTTGCAGCGAAGATGCTTGGTGACAAAGCGGTTGATGTGAAGCCAGTATTCGGGGCGCCGAGTTTGGTGTCGGAAGTGTTAAGTGTGTTTTGTTCAGCGATGGCTATGCCTACTGGATCAGTAATTGCTCCAGGTGTTGGGTCAATGTCTAATGCGCCGTTATCGATGATTTCATAGCTTATTTGTAGGGCTGGCTTACCATTGTTGGTCGTGCTGGTGACGGTGGCGTCAGGAATAGTATTGTAGGTATTTGTAGTAGGGTTGTATTTACGTACGGTGATCTGGTTGGGTTGTAAATCGGTTTCAAACGTAAGTGATACGATATTGCTAGTGTAGTCTGTGGTGAAACTAAAATTGGCCAGACCAAATGGATAATGATACTCGTTATCTTGAGTCGGTAAGTTGTCTTCTGTGACGAGGTTTGCACTTTCGATATTAGTACCGATAGGTGTTGTGACATTCAGTGTGTTATTATGCGGTGCATGCGGTAAGTCAACGCTATTGGTGCCAAATTTTGTAACAGTAACTTTGTTTTCAGTGTCGTCGTGTGTGTGGGCAACGTACGGTATACCTTGATCAAATGCCAGCGAGACGTATAGTGTTGACCCTGCGGAGAACCCCGGACTACCAACCGGCACCCAGTTCGCACCATCAAATTTCATCACGGTTGCCTTGCCTCCTTGACTAGCATCATAATATGCAACATATTTGGTGCCGTTGTTGATTGCTAATTTAATAAAGTGTGCTGCGCTAGCAGAAAATTCCGCGTTGCCCACTGTGTGCCAATCATTTGTATCGCCTGGTGCAGCAGTAGCATAGAAGGGGTGTAGAATAGGGATACCCCAGGCAGTATGAGAGCAGTTATGAGATATATTGGTTTATATATGAAACTACGAATACGTCTCATAAGTTCTATCCTCTTATTTCTATCCTCCTATAAATTTCATCAATATAATAGAGCATGGACGTAATATATACAACACTTTTAAAGAGAATTTAAGAATTATTTGAGGGTGTGCTGACGAGGGTTAAGTTTTTCGATTATTTTGTGGATTTGTTTTTACTAAATCATAAAGCTGTCTCTGTTTTGATGGGACTGAACGGGAGTGAAGTGTGTAAAATAGTTGACGTGTCAATAGTTAACAAATAAGGAGGAGAATGGAAAAAATAAGACGCAAACTTAAAGCTACATTGTCTACAGAAGATGTGGACGGTATTGAGCCAGCTGTATATGCAAGACGATGGAAGATCTTGGCGGTACTGTGTCTAGGTTTGATGCTTGTAACCGTAGGCAATAGTAGTCTTAACCTTGCACTGCCAACTTTAGCACGTGACCTGGACCTTACCTCGTTGCAGCTTACATGGGTGGTAGATATTTATGTGCTTATTTTTGCAAGTCTGATGTTTACCGCAAGCGCCCTTGCTGATCATTACGGTCGAAAGACGGTGATGCAAATTGGGCTTGCAATATTTTTGCTTGCCACACTATATGCTGCGTTTATTGCCGGGTCTGGTATTGAGCTTATCGTTGCACGTGCCATTATGGGTATTGGGGCGGCTATGGTGATGCCGACGACACTGTCGGTGATTGGTAATGTATTTCCGCGCCATGAACGTGCACGGGCAATTGCAATTTGGTCTGGTGTTGCTGGTGGCGGGATAGCGCTCGGGTCGATTGTGACGGGGTTTTTGTTGGAGCACTTTTCGTGGCATTCGGTATTTTACTTCAGTTTGATTGTGGGCGGTATAGGGTTTGTACTGAACCAATTGTTAGTGCCGAACTCTCGTGACGAACATCATACGCCGGTTGATTTTTTGAGCGGCGTATTGTCGGTGGTAGGACTATTTGGCTTGATATACGGTATCATTGAGGCGCCTTCACACGGACTAGATGATACGACTGTGTTGGCTGCGCTGGCAGTCGGTGTGCTAGGACTTGGCGCTTTTATTTGGCGACAGCTGCGCATAGAACACCCGATGCTTGATCTTCGCTTATTTAAAAACCATGCATTTTCAGTTTCTGCGCTATCTATAATGCTTGTGTTCTTTGCGCTGATGGGTATTTTCTTCTCCATGAGTCAATTGTTCCAGCTCATTATGGGCTATAGCACCATGGAGTCATCTATTAGGATGTTGCCGATAATGATGCTTATGATGCTTACTGCGCCATTTGTGCCAAATATAGTAAAGAAAGTTGGAGTACGTTGGACGGTCGCCGCTGGGCTTACGCTTGTATCAATTGCATTTCTTATCATGTCACAGTGGCCGGTAGTACCTTCGTATTGGCAGGTGGTTGGCGGTATGTTGGTGATGATGGTGGGTATGTCGCTTACGATGACACCGGCAACCAATATGCTTATGTCGGCAATTCCGCGTAACCGTGCAGGTATGGGTTCGGCAATGAATAATACTGCTCGAGAGCTCGGTGGATCATTAGGCATAGCAGTATTGGGAGCAATTTTAAGTTCAGACTACACTGCAAAAATTACTAACGCACTGACTGGTTTACCGTCGCATATGCAGGAAGTTACTACCAATTCGCTTGCCGGTGCATTGTCAGTGGCCGATAAAATGGGTAGTGTTGGTGGTGACTTGGCAATGGCTGCTAAAGCTGCTTGGATGAGCGGCATGTCACAGTCCATGCTCGTTGCAGCAGGTATTGTTGCTGTTGCAGCGGTTGTTGCGGCCATTTGGTTGCCACACCATCATAAGAAAGGTGAAGATGACGAGCTTATAGATACCGTCATTGAAAATAGGTAGTAAAGATTTTTATTGTTACTGAATAGTGCGTTGTTTGCGGCTGAGTATCTGATCCAGTGCGGCATGAATTTCGCTTTCTGGGGTAGCATGCGCAGGTACTTGCTCGGGTTTTGGCATTGGTAGTCCTTTTATCTTGTATTCGCTGAGTTGCTTTATATACTCGGTATATTCGTCGTGATAATCCCGTATATGCAGCGGTCCGCTGTATCGCTCAATGGCCGCTTTCATCATGTCGAGTTCAGCAGGGTTTGGTCGTGAGAGCGGAGGAGTTTTTATCTGGTTTCGAGGCACTAATTCGTCAGCATAACGAAGCTTATAGAGTACTAGTACGTCTTCTAGCGTTCCAATAACTCCAATATGCTCACTACCGTAAAAATAATATTGTCCAAATGCTACCATGCCGGTTTGAGACAGCCCATCACGCAAGAGCGCGTATCCCCGTTCACCGCCTTTGGCGGGCGCCAGGTAGTAGGGTTTTTCAAAGTAATGCGGTGCTATCTGATTTGGTACACAAAATTGTTTTATGGTAATTGCTTTGGTTTCTGTGTTGGAGGATCGCTCCGATTCTTGCTCGGTAAATGTGACATATTTACCCGGTTCGTACTCGACACCGCGAATAGTTTCATGGCTAGAAATTTCCCGATTTTCTTTTTTACAAAACAGCGGGCGTTCAACTGGCGAACTATCTTTTTCATGGAGTTGTACGAACGTTACGCCCGATTTTTGCGTAGCACTGTAAAGGCGTACTGGTATGCCGAGTTGTCCGAGAACGACGTATCCTTTCCATAGTGCCTTCATACTCCTCCTTTAGGGTTTATGTGTAGTATGAAAAAGAGACGTTGTTTTGACAGTAAAATCTTTCACACATACTCATACACTAAGCGTATAATCACTTGGTATGAGACGTATCTCAAAAAGCACTACAACAAAGACTTGCCAAAGCTCAGCAGCAGGTTGCTGTTGGCGCGCAGTATAAACATTACGAAAACAGACTCTACAAAGTCATTTCCATTGCGCTTTCTAAAGCAACACTCGAACCAAGTGTCGTGTATCAAGCAGAATATGGCGAAAAACTTACGTGGATTCGCTCCGTAGCAAACTGGCTCAAAACAGTAGAGTGGCAGGGCAAAACAGTACCGCGTTTTACAAAAGTTTAGAAATTTTTTATGTCAATATTTTTAAGAGTGTGATATAGTCAAGCTACTAGAAAGACTAGCTGCTGGGTGAAAATTTCTAGGAAGTAGTAAAAAGTATCGTTCCGAGGAGCAGCTAACTGGTTTGCCATGTTACCTCCGAGCATAAAGGAGTATTATCATGGCAACAAAATTATTTATCGGCTCATTACCGTATAGCACCACCGAAGAAGAGCTTGCGCAGTTTTTTGCAGCAGCAGGCACCATAACATCCACAAAGCTTATTATCGATCACGAAACAGGTCGTTCCAAAGGTTTTGGCTTTGTGGAGTACGAAAATGACGACGACGCCAAGGCTGCTATACAAAAATTTCATGGGTCAGAATTTGGCGGCCGAAAGCTTGTAGTAAGTGAGGCTCGTCCACAAACATCTCGTAAGCGGCGCTAACTAATATAGTTTCTATAAACACTTTCGGCTTGTACGGTGTCACGTATATGCTGCACGAGATCAACAACTATTTCATCAAGTTTTGGACGATATTTGGTTGGAATATAACGGCCTTCATAGGCAATCGCAGAAGCTCCTGTAGCGGGATTTTCCAGTGTTGCTACGAGCGTCGTTGATGAGTCAGATTGCATCACGCTATCTTCAGCGTATATTTCAAATCGTTTAACCGGCAGGTTATATTCAGTATCACCAATTTCTACATACTGAAGACGTACATTTGTGTAAATTTCAGGAGCGTCTGGTGGCCTATAGGGTACCCAGTTTGTAGTTCGAAGTCGACGAACTTTGTAGCCAGGTTTATCAACAACTATCGGTTTCCCCATGTATCGAAGTGTCTCCACGGCAAGATCGAAGGCGCGATTATGACACTCTCGACGTTGTGTGTCGTAGTTTTCGGTGTTTTTGGATTCTCTGGTTGAAAATTTTTCAGCGGTTGCCATTTTTATACCATAAGAGATAAGGCGATTTAGAATAACAGATATCTATCTTATTATTGTAACATAAAATTAATAAAATATCAACTTCCGCGGCGTCTTGTTATGCTTTTACAGAATAGCTTTTACAGAATAAGATGTGATTGTTTTTATCTTTGCATCCTTTTTGTGGCTGCTAAAGGTATATATGTGACAAAAAGCAACTTTGCTGTCGTCTGTAAACCTCATAACTCCATCAGCTGCACCCTTGTCGCCGTGCGAAAGAATATTTTTCACTATAAGTTCCGATACTTTATTTTTGGCAGTGTTGCTACGAAATAATTGTTCTGCTTCCTCTTTACCATGCGCCAATGTTTGACCCGGTGTGTTGATGGAGATATCATCGGTTATCATCTCAAGTGCGTCATTGATATTCTCGGTTGTAGTTGCAATAAGAAAATCTTTAATAAATGTCTTCTTTGGCGCATTGCCGCAATCTTCTTCGATGCTGATTTTTGTCATAAACTAACTATAACAAAAATGACAAGAGGCAAATTAAAAACCCTACCTTTCTTCGTGTAGGGCTCTTAATTTGGAGGGTCATCTGGGACTCGAACCCAGGACACCCTGCTTAAGAGGCAGGTGCTCTAACCAGCTGAGCTAATGACCCACTTGCGGGCAACGGAGCTATTTTAACAGATTAAGGCGAAGTATGCAATACTCCTTTTGCCGTATATTTTGGTTAGTGCCCGCAGGTTTTTGCTGATATGTAATTAGTGCTTGAGCGGCTGGCCTTTTGCGTCTTTCAATTTGCCTGTAGCAATCAAAATGATGTCTATAATATACCAGATACCACAGCCGCCAATTGTGATAAGTTTCAATATACCGAGTCCGGTGTAGCCGAGGTAGAAACGATCTACGCCAATAGTACCAGCGAAAATTGAGAGTAGAATTGCAACCAAAAAGTCTTTTTGTCCGTCTTGTGGCTGAAAACCTGGCTGTGGGGTAGGACCTATTGGTGGTTTTCATATGGTCGATAATTGGATTGCGGATTAGCACTTTGAAACTGTCCAGGCTGCGGTGGAATGGTTGAGTTAGGTGCCTGGTTATTCTGATTTTCGTCATTCATGAAAAATATCTCCCAATTATTATTTGCTGGGTAACATTGTATACGTCTTTTACGATTATGGGTATACCGACAATAAGTACTACAAATATAAAATCATTTTGTTCCCATGCTTTGGCAAAGTCACCATGCAGTACATAATGATATGCCCGAGTGAGACCGATAGACGGTGAGTGGATATCAAGTAGATTCCAAAGAGAGAAGTTTTTCAGTGTATTTACCGGTAGTAGATACACACAGATACTAACAATCCCAAAAAAGAGGACTCTTCCGCGTGCCGTTTGCAACCCGATGATTTCAAACAGTAGGTCGGTTTTAGATGGCTGATGAATTATTACAGGGTTTTTAGTAGTCATTTTTACTAGTATACGTTATTTTTACTCTAGTACATCTCTGTTACAATAAATTAAATGAAATTGTTAAATGGCAGTGAGCTGGCAAGCTTCATCAAAGAGCGGCAGGCGCGGCAGGTTCGTGGTTTGCGGCAGGCACATCATATTTTTCCGAAGCTAGCTATTGTTGTTACTATTGAGCATCCGGCAATCGAAGTCTATATGCGGATGAAAACGCAGTATGGCGAGGATATTTTGATTGATGTTGATATCCATCGGGTGAAACAAGCAGAAGTTGCTTCGCTAATCCAAAAGCTCAATGAAGATGAAAGCGTACATGGTGTGATAGTGCAGCTGCCACTTGAAGACCCATCGCAAACTGATGAAATTGTTGATTTGGTGGCGCCTGAAAAAGACGTCGATGCGCTCGGTAAGCGCGCTATATATGATCCAGCAACGCCAATGGCTATTTTGTGGCTGCTGGCTGGTTATAATATCGATCTGCAGGGCAAAGAGGTGTTGCTTGTTGGCCGCGGTAAGCTGGTAGGTGCACCGCTTGAGAGAATACTGAAAAATTCTGGTGTGTCTGTTTCGGCAGTTGACGAGTCTACTGATAATCTACAGGCAAAAGTTTCAAGTGCTGATATTGTGATTACAGCGACCGGTAGTCCTGGAGTGATTAATGCTGCTATGCTCAAGCGAGGGGCTATCGTGGTTGATGCGGGTGTTGCCGGAGAAGACGGTAAAACAGTAGGTGACCTTGATCCAGATGTATACGAGCGCGATGACCTTACGGTAACACCTCCAAAAGGCGGGGTGGGGCCGCTGACCATCTGTGCTTTATTTGATAACGTAATTCGTGCTGCAAGGGGTCGTATAGAACAGTGAAGATAGGAGTATTTGATTCTGGAGTTGGTGGTCGTTCTGTTGCAAATGCGATACGAAAAGCGCTACCCGAACACCAGGTGGTGTACGCACAAGACCGTAAAAATGTACCCTATGGTACCAAAACACCTGAAACATTGTATGAGCTTGTGCTGCCCATACTCCAAGACTTGGTGGAGCAGGGATGTGATGTGATAGTAATTGCCTGCAATACGGTCACTACCACAATTATTCAGGAGCTGCGCAAGGCTTTGTCGGTGCCGCTTATTGGTATTGAGCCGATGGTGAAGCCAGCCGCCAAGCTTACAAAAACAAATGTTATTACCGTTTGCGCTACGCCGACCACATTGGCAAGCAAACGGTATAAGGAGCTTAAAAAACGCTATGCACAGCATATTACGGTACTTGAGCCAGATTGTAGCCGCTGGGCGTCTATGATTGAAGAAGATGCAATTGATCAAGCACATATCCGGGATGTTATAGAGGAGTCACTTCAGCGCGGTGCAGATGTCATTGTAATGGGTTGTACGCATTATCATTGGATTGAAAAGATGGTAGAGCGGATTGCACTTGGGCGAGCAGTTGTGCTGCAGCCTGAAGCAGCGGTAGTTAAACAACTTACGCGAGTGCTTGCACAGCTTGCCTAAACTGGTCGCCGCGGTCTTTATAGTCCTGAAACATGCCAAAACTTGCTGAGCCTGGCGAAAGCAGTACAACATCACCGGGTTCGGCATATTCGTATGCTTTCGCTACAATTTCTTGCATTGTGTCTGGTCCGTCAATCACACTTAGATATCCAGCTGCACCAAGTGCCAACTTAATCTTCTGGCCCGTTTCTCCAATGACGATTACTGCGCGCACTTTGTTGTTTGCCACTGCTTGAGCTAGTTCGTCGTACGAAGCTCCTTTATCTGATCCGCCTAAAATAAGCAGTTTTGGCTCTTCAAAAGAGTTCATCGCCACTATAGCAGCCTCTGGTGTAGTAGCAAATGAGTCATTGTAATATGAGACGCCATTTACTTCTCGTATAAATTCCAGTCGATGTGGCAAGCCGGAAAATGTCGTAACAACCTTGCGGATAGCATCTATGTCTTTCGTGATTTGCCATACGGCAGTAATTGCGGCGCACACATTTTGCCAGTTGTGCTCGCCGAGCAGCTGCAATTCTCTTGTTTGGCAAATTATTTGATTGTCGATTTTTATAAAACCACCTTCTATATAGGCGCCGGGTGAAGCGAAGTACGGTAGTTTCTTTCCTGTGCTTTTACTTGCAATTTGGCGTGATGTTTCGTTTTCTGCAAAATAAATTGCTATATCATCAGCAGTTTGATGAGCAAAAAGGTTTTGTTTTGCCTGAATATACTCGTCCATATCCTTGTGCCAGTCCATGTGTTCAGAAACTACCATCAGACATACTGCTATTGGCGGCGAGTAGGCAAGGTCCATCAGCTGAAAGCTCGAAAGTTCCAGCACAACCCAGTCGTTACTTTTAATGTCGTCGATAAAGCTTAGTGCCGGCACGCCGATATTACCGCCTAAATGTACCCGTTTGCCGGCAGCTTCCAGTATCTGTGCAATAAGTGTACTAGTGGTGCCTTTTCCTTTGGTGCCGGTTACGCCAATGATATTTTTTGTTGGACAGGCTTTAAAAAACTCATTAGTGCCACTGGTGATTTTACGTTTTACTTTTGGGCTGTGTTCCAGTATCTTACTGGGTTGCAGACCGGGGGTGCGTACAATTAGATCAAAGCGATCTAGCTTGTCCAGATAGTGTGGTCCGAGTTGTGCGTTCACATCGTCAGGAATAGCCAAGCTCGCATTTTGATCACAAATCGTTATATGGTGTCCCTGCTTCTTGAAGTATTCGTAGGAAGCACGACCTTCGGCATTAAATCCGACAATCGCTATATTCATCATTAGATATATCTTTCAAGCGTTAGGTTTTTGCAAGTTGTTTTTTGACAATTTCCGCAACTTGGCGTGGCGTCATGTCTGCTTTTAGGATAACAGCTTCTACTCCAAGTTCCTTAATTTTTGGTGAAAGCTCTTGTTCGCCTATGTTGGTCAGTACAATAACTTTGATGTTTTTGCCCCAGCTGCTGGCTCTGAGTGCTTCTAGTACTTCGTCACCGCTCATTTCAGGCATCATCACATCCAGAAGCACAATGTCTGGCTTCATTTTTTTAATGACCTCTAGCCCAATCTTACCATTTTCTGCTGTTTCTACCGTATATCCTTCACTTTCAAACTTAATTCGGTACATTTGTGAAATTGCTTGGTCGTCCTCAACAATTGTGATTTTTGCCATAACTCCCTCTCTTAATTACTGTTTATTGCAAATTTACGACCAGACACTTTATGGGTGCCTATGACTTCTTGAATGATCTTTACCACCTCTTTCGGGGTGGTGTGCGCTTTGACGATATATCTATCAACATGTAAAAAACGAAGCGCACTCGGCGCTTCGTTTTTACTGATGTTGGTCAGGATGATGACACGGATTTCGCTTCCCCAATCTGTTTGGCGCAGGCGGGTGAGCATTTCGTCGCCACTCATCCCAGGCATCATGAGATCGAGCAGTATGATATCAGGTTTGTGTATTTCTGCCACGCGCAGTCCCTCTATGCCATTACTGGCGGTCACAACTCGAAACCCCTCGAATTCCAGCTTCGTTTTATACATAAGCTGTAGGGCAGCGTTATCTTCGATAATTGCTATCGTAGGCATCGATACTACTCTGTTTGTTTTATCGTCCTATCTGTAGTATACTAGCTTTCAAGCCTTGGATACAAGGCATGTTGCTTAGAAGACTAAAAACACTCAACTTAACCTCTTTCGCAGGTCAGGTTGAGTGTTTTTATTTATATAAAATATACTTGACTTACAATAAATAAAATGATATAATAAAACATTATGGCAATTTCAATTGGCGCAGAGCGACAATTTTACCGTCCCACTGAAAATACAGAATTACCAGTGGTTGATGATTTTCGCCTTGAAGTAGCCCAAAAACCCGAAGAAGAACACTCAATTTCAGTATTTACTTCTGATGATCCTGAAAGAGGAGGTGAAGTTAAGCGTGCTGCCCAAGCACTACATACGCGAGTTTACTTAAAAGAGGGTTTTATTGATGAGTCTCAGATAAATGAAGACGGTTTGTATCTTGATGAATACAGCAACCGTTCGACGTATTACTTCGTTATAAATGGTAAAAAAGATGTGGTGGCTCGACAGATTAATGCCACGAAAAAGGACGGTCTCTTAAGTCTGCCAACATTCCAAAAATTTGTCTGTGATCCTGAAAAAGTTAAAGAAGTAGCAGGAGTTGAAAGAATTACGGATTTGGCTCCTTCGGAAGTTGTAGAGATTTCGGCGCTTAGTTCAGAAAGAAAAGGGCAACTTGATCCTGCCGAGGTGGATAAACCTCAAAATAACCTAGATGCGGTACCGTTCCTTTATGCGCAAATGCTTCGTGATTCGGTAGAAAAAGGTCACAAGCTCTGGATTACCAACATGGAGGAGTCTCTCGTTAAAAGTATTACTGGAATGATTGGCTCTGAGCAGCTTATTAAGGTGGGCGAACCAAAGGCGTATATGGGGCCGCCTACAACTCCATATGCATTAAATCCGCAAGCCACCATTGAAGCTATCCTCAAATCAAAAATTCCTTACATGGACATTTATAAAAACTACATCAAAACCGTCTTTAAGGGTGTTAATGTTGACAAAGTTCCAGCAGAGTTTGCGGAGTTACTAGAGGAATTCGGGATTGAGACTTCGCGCGAGTCATTTGTAAGACGTAAAGTATTGTCGCGTGAAGGTAAAATCCAAATTGCTGCACAGACTGCTATGCTTGGATATTCGGTTGGGCGCATTGTGCCGCTTATGCGCACCGAGGAGTTTCAGGGTAGTAATGCAGCTTTTCTTGGAATAGATCTAGCTACTTCAGTCCCATATACTTATGGTGCGCTCAAGATGTTTAATGGTAAAAGTCCGAAGGATAAGCTTATAGGTGCTGCGCTTGCAATCCCTTCGTTTATTGCGCCGTACGCATATTACTATGCTCAAGGTGAAGGATATCCAACGAAAGTAAATGTGTATGTTGGAGCACTTGTGTTGGGTGCACTCGGTAAGGAAGTCGGAGCTCGGATAGCAGCTCGTCGAAGGGGTAACAAAATTGAGCGAATTATGACTGCTGATGACAAGCGTGAGTTATATGAAGAGAGTCGACTGCAAAAGATTAGAAAAAAACTTGGTAGTATTACGCTTAAGGCAGTTGCAAGAACTAGATCGGTAAATAGTTCTCGTCGAAAAAACGAAGAAGCAATTGATAATTAATAATTATGTAAGTAACGACGAAAATGTTTGTGCTTATATGCTAATAACTTACAATAAGTCTTGATGTATCCAAGGCTTGCATTATTGCTATTTTCGATATTTTTGGTTTTTGTAGTTGTTTTGCTAATTTCCTATGCCAAAACAGTTAAGTTATCGATAAAAATTGCGTTTTGGTTTATTTTTCTTGGACTTGCTGCCTGGCAAACAAATATTTATATCGCGGATACTCAGATACATGATTTAACTCGTATCAATAACTTGGTGTTTTTATGGCCGCCAATCGCAATTTATGCAACTGGTTGGTTTATTTACCTGCTTGGTGTTCGTCAAAGGGATATGGTGGCATATAGGCGTGCAGTCGGGTCTTACTTTATCTGGGCGCTGACTATATTGTTTATCGCGCTAGTAGCACTAGCGCTATTTGGCTCTTTGTTTGAGTCGGTCTATATTGCCTCGAATGGTGAAATGGTATTTAAGCGAGGGCCGTTGTACGGGGTGTATATGGGTACAACAATTGCTGCTATCGCTGTAGTTTTGGTGAAGTTATATGGGGTGCATAAGGCGTATGAGAGGCATGCTCAAGAACGAAAGGCAATAAAAACTGTATTGTATACCACGCTTGCAACCTTTGTATATGCTGTGATAACGAATGCTATTATCCCACTAATTACAAATAGCCAAAGTCTTATCGGACTCGGTGCACTATCTGCGAGTATATTTGCTATAGGGTTGTCATTTAGCATTATCAAATATCGGTTTTTAGATATACGTATTATTATTGCCAGATCTGTGGCGTATATTTTGTCAATAAGCATTTTATTTACAGGTTATGTATTAATTTCTGCACTATTTTTAGAAACTATCCTTGGCAGTGATCAATCCAACGGTGCAACGATGGCTGTCAATGCAATAGTTTTGGGTATAGCTGTGTTGCTATATCAGCCGCTCAAGCGGTTTTTTGATAAGGCTACCAATAGGCTGTTTTATCGGGATGCGTATGATCCGCAGGTGTTTTTAGATCAGCTGAATAAAACGATTATCAGCAATATTGAGCTTGGTATTTTGCTGCGACATTCAGCCAAGGTGATAGAAGACAATTTAAAGTGTGAGTATGTGCTGTTTAGTTTGTTTGATGGTATACAGGATAAAAATACTCGGTATATCGGTACTGCGAAAGCTGCATTATCTCAAGATGATATGCATGCTATACGAGCCCAAGTCGTGACAGCTAAAAAGGTAATAGATAGCGGCGTCATTGAGTATGAAAAACCGGAGCTGCATAAAATACTGTCAAAAAACAATATAACGGTAGTTTCAAGTCTAACGACCTCTCTGGGGTCTAGTCGTGAAGCTATCGGATTCATGCTGCTGGGGCCGAAAAAGAGCGGTAATCGGTATAGTCAGCAAGATTTGCAGATTATAGAGATTATCTCTGATGAGCTGGTGGTGGCGATTCAAAATGCGCTGCGGTTTGAGGAAATTCAGAACTTTACGGTGATGCTGCAGGAGAAAGTGGGCGAAGCTACCAAGAAACTGCGAAAAACCAACGAAAAGCTCAAAGAAATGGATGAAACCAAGGATGAATTCATCAGTATGGCGAGTCACCAGCTCAGAACACCGCTTACAAGCGTCAAAGGCTATCTCAGCATGGTGCTAGAAGGCGATGCAGGCAAATTGACCGCTCAGCAACGAAGGATGCTTGAGCAGGCTTTTGTGAGCTCACAGCGCATGACGTACTTGATATCTGATCTTTTGAATGTGTCACGGCTGAAAACCGGCAAATTCGTTATTGAGCGCACGCCAACTAATCTGGTGGATATAGTGCAGCAGGAGATAGCTCAGATTGCAGAGGTCGCAAAGGCACGCAATATTTCGCTGGCGTTTGACGCGCCCAAGGAGTTTCCGCTGCTGATGCTTGATGAAACTAAGACGCGCCAGCTGATTATGAACTTTATAGATAACGCTATCTACTACACACCGCCTGGTGGCACTGTTAAAGTACAGATTGTGAATAAGCCAAGGTCAGTTGAACTGACCGTAGTGGACAATGGTCTTGGGGTGCCGAAACGTGACCAGCCGCATCTCTTTACGAAGTTTTACCGAGCAAATAACGCTCGTAAGGCCCGCCCTGATGGCACTGGTTTGGGTCTCTTTATGGCTAAGAAGGTGATCATTGCTCAGGGCGGAGCTATTATCTTTAAGAGTCAAGAGGGCAAAGGTAGTACATTTGGCTTTACTTTCCCGAAAACCAAAGAATTACTAGGCGTTGACTATAAAATATAATATTGACTTTTTGTAAAAAATACTATATTATATAAATATATAGTATGTGAAGACGGGAGCGTCGTAGTATGCGTGAGTCAGAAGTCTGCCAAGAAGTTTCTCGCAGTATCAGAGTTAGTGAGCAAATCCAAGGTGTTATTGAGTATGGGCGCAGACGTATGTATAATCTCGCAGCCGTCGGAGGGTCAGCGCTAGCGCTTACAGGTATACACGGAGTAGTTTCTCCGTCTGTGAGTCATGCTGGAGAGCGGTGTACGGTTGTTGAGACGGAAGATAGTTATATAAAGACATGCATGTACGATGATAGCTATGAGGCCGGGACAGAATCGGATGAGGATGTTTCTGGGGAGAGGGGCGAAGGCCAGTCTACAGACAGGCCAAATAATGGGCGTCGACCTCGCCAAGATCCAAACCAAAACAAGCATAACAAGTATCCGATAAACCCTAATATTGACCCGCGAACAGGCATACTTCGCTTTAATTTCAATCAAGGTGACGCGCCATGGGGTAATCAGCCTTACAGGCCAGGTACAGGTAGTGGTCAGACATATAGGTCAAGCGGATGTGGGCAGACGGCATTTGCTATGGTTGCTAGTAACTTATTAAACAGAAAGATTACTCCGCTTACTATTGGGCGCCAGTTTGGCAGATATCATACGCCTTCAGGTACTTCTCATGAGATGCCGTATGTAGCAGGGAAGAAGTATGGTCTCAAAACTGCGTATGTAGGTAAAAATATGAATGCTGTGAAGAATACCTTAAAAAAGGGTGGATTAGCGATTGCGCTTGTGGGTCCAGGCCACTTCACTAGAAATGGTCATTTTGTCGTGCTCTCTTATGATAACAAGCGTAATAGTTATCGTGTTACTGATCCCAATGGGGCGAATGACGGGAAGGAAAAACGAGTTTACAGTGCTAAATATCTATTAAAGGCGAGTGGCAGTAATGCTGGGCATGTTCAGAAGCTCTGGACGTATCAAGCTCCCCATAGGTGAGATATAGGTGTGATGTAGGTCACATATATTTGTGACCTAGTGGGTTTTGAGTGATATAAATCACTTTCATGCTGTGTGAAACTTCATTCTACAGAGGAGAACGTGCAATTATACTCTGATGTATACTTCTTGTGCTTGCGAAAAATGATGATATAGTATATTGACATTTTTGCTCACAAGTGGTAAGATATACGTACCTCGCCATGAGCAGTGAGATGGATATCTTGGGAGGGTCAGTTTGCTATTTTGAACTACCCGATGTTCATGGATGTATACGAGGCGCGACTTTTAACAATATAGTTAGAAATAAGAGTTGGCTTTGTATACGAAAATAAATAGTATTCAAAGCAAACTAGATAGTCATGGATCTTTAACCCTAGTCGAGAACCATTATTTGGTTCTCCTAGGTAAAGATTCACCACCGACTACATATACACATCGTATGTTTCTCTGTGGGTTTACGTTCTTGCTTCCGCTTTTTACGGCATATAGGGCGAAACAATAAGTAGATGAGAGAATGTGACTCATCTGTTTGTTGTTTCGCCTCTCGAGTGTCGTAGAGAGACGGAAGCCGGTGTGGCCACACCGGTCCCCCGATCAAAAGGGAGGTTATGGCCATGCTGTACTGTGTCCAGAACAACCCAGCGATCGGGGAGAGTTTCCCGGTCGCGAAGAACAAGAGGAGGTGATGAAGGTGCGCAAGCTCCTTCTCGTCCTGGTCGCGCTTTTCGCGACCGTTGCCATCGTGACGCCTGCTTCGGCGGCAACCACGGTGGTGCGCCCGTTCCCGAATGGGATCGACGGCAAGAACCCGCAGAAGGCGTGGCAGCAGGTCAAGAACCGTGCGTCGGTCGATCTGAGCTACGCTCGCGCGATCGCCACAGCTGCTGGCGACACGTCGTTCAGTGCCTCTGACTACAAGGTCGAGGGCTACGGCAAGGTCTCCTCTGGTACGAACAGTGCCACGGTGACCACCACTGGCCAGACGATCGGTGTCAGAGACACGGTGGTCTGCAGGGTGAAGGCCAAGGCCTTCATCATCCGCCACAAGGTCACTGGTAAGGCGGTCGAGATCTGCGTCGGATGCGGCAACGTGCGCCTGAAGAAGGGCACGCCAACTCGTCCGGTCAAGTGGTCAAAGGGAACGGTGCTGCCGTTCAAGAAGGTAGCGACCATCAACCGGAAGATCGAGTGTCCTGACTCAGGCATGGTTATCCCGGTCACGGTTAAGATCACCGTGCAGGGCAAGACCAAGGCACGCACGTGGGGTAAGGCCTGGGGCAAGCTTCAAGCTAAGATCAAGCAGGAGATCGATTTCAAGATCAAGGGCGAGATCAGCGCGAAGTGCCCACAGGTTTCGCAGCCCGAGCCTAAGCCTCCGATGCCTAGGCCTCCTGTTCCCCCTGTTATTGTTGGTCCCTGCAGCAATGTGATCATTGGGGGCAACAATAACAACCAGGAGGGTAACTGCAATCAGATTCCGCCTCCGTGCGAGAAGGGTTGCGTCCCGCCTCCGCCCCCCGAGCAGCCGAAGATCCCTGCGCCGATCGCAGAGACGCCCGGTC
>ERZ777003.414-NODE-414-length-84083-cov-15.663922_pt1 | contig 84083 bp, 69 predicted proteins | sample MGYA00374956_ERZ777003 | MGnify/ENA primary metagenome ERZ777003 (study PRJEB29302, sample SAMN06268252) | bioreactor metagenome | isolation source: Joint BioEnergy Institute, California, USA | place: USA:Joint BioEnergy Institute, California, USA | collected...
GGGCACCTGCGCTATTCTAAATGAATAGCACTTACGCGGTGGTCCGCCCTGCACCTGGGCGTGTTGCGCAGGTGGTCCGCCCTGCACCCAAGGTTGTTCATGCAGGCGCTCCGCCCTGCACCACCCGCGCCAGGGCCTGCGGCCCTGGACCCGCAAGGGAACGAGGACCGTGCTGGCCTGCCCGTTGTCATGCCCACCTCCACCGATGCCCGTGCCCAGGCACAGGCTGATGCGCTGGAATGCCCGATTTGGCTGAGACGAGCAGCTGGTGTGCTGCAACGCAACGGGCAGAGTGGTTAAGACGTGCGGCTGGTGTGCTGAGGCATGACAACGGGCGGACTACGCGAGGTGACACCGCTTGCGGGGATGGTTCGGAAGGGGCTGCACAGCCCCTTCCGACGGAGGAGAGCGCGAGAGGGGTCGCAACCCCTCTCGCTATCAAGCACGCTCTGACCGCACCGCGTAACTCCAATGACGCGGGCCACGCGGCACGAGCAACGCCCGCCGCGCAGCGGTGTATAATGCCCTGCGCAGCAGAGCAGCAAGGAGGCACCGATGAGCACGCCGCCCGGCGAACTGATGGAAGCCCTGGTCTGGACCGCCCCGCGCGTCATGGAGATGCAGCGCCTGCCGGTGCCGCGCCCCGAGCCGGGCGAGGTGCTCCTGGCGGTCAGCGCCGCCGGCATCTGCGGCTCCGAGCTGAGCGGCTACCTCGGCGAGAGCAGCATCCGCGTCCCACCGCTCGTCATGGGCCACGAGGCCGCCGGCACGATCGTCGCCGACGCCGACGCCTCGCTGGCCGACGGCAGCCCCGCGCGGGCCGGGACGCGCGTCGCCTTCAACCCGCTGGTGGTCTGCGGCGAGTGCGACCGCTGCCGCGCCGGGCGGAGCAGCGTCTGCCGCAACCGCAAGCTGATCGGCGCCCACCGCCCCGGCGCCTACGCCCCCTACGTCGCTGTGCCAGCCGCGCTCTGCTTCCCGCTCCCCGCGCACGTCTCCGAGGTCGCCGGGTCGCTCACCGAGCCGCTGGCCTGCGGCGTGCGCGCCGTCTCCCTCGCCGGCCCGGCCGAGCGCCTGGTGGTCCTCGGCGCCGGCCCGATCGGGCTGTGCTGCCTGGTGGCCGCCCGCGCCGCCGGCGTCGCCCAGGTGCTGGTGAGCGACATCTCGCCGCGCCGCCTCGAGGTCGCCCGCGCCTGGGGGGCCGCCGCAACTGTGAACGTGCGCCAGGATGACCTGCTCGCCGCCGTGCAGGAGTTCGCCCCCGGCGGCGCCGACGCCGTGGTCGACGCGGTCGGCACCGGCGTCACCCGCGACCAGGCGGTGCGCGCCGTGGTGCCCGGCGGGCGGGTGGTGTTCCTCGGCCTGCACGACGAGAACGCGACGCTTCACGCCAACTATATCGTGCGCCAGGAGATCGCCGTCCAGGGCAGCTTCGCCTACACCGCGGCCGACTTCGCCCGCGCCTTCGAGCTGATCGTCGCCGGCGCCATCCCGCTCGACGGCGGCTGGCTCGAGGAGCGCCCGCTGGCCGAGGGGCCGCGCGCCTTCGAGGAGCTGCTCGCCGGGCAGGCCGCCGCCACCAAGATCGTCCTGCGCGTTACGCCTACGGAGCACCCATGACCGAGACTTTTCGCGAGATCTACTGGAACGTCGGCGAGACCGTCGGCTCGCTGACCGTCTACCTCTCGGCGATCCTGGCGCTGGCGGTGATGACCTGGGGGTTCCTGCGCGATGTCGCGCGCTGGCGCCGCGGCCGGCCGGCCGCGCGCATCGACCGCCTGCGCGAGCGGGCAGCCGAGTTCCTCACCCAGGTCTTCGGGCAGAAGAAGGTGCTCAAGGACCGCAGCCCGGGCGTGATGCACGCGCTGGTGTTCTTCGGCTTCCTGGCGCTCTTCATCGGCACCGACCTGATCGCCGTCGAGGAGGACTTCACCATCCCGCTCATGGGCCGCGACGCCGGGCGCATCCTGGTCGGCGAGTTCTACAAGACCTACGAGCTCGTCCTGGACTTCATGGGCCTGGTGTTCACCGCCGGCCTGGTCTGGATGGCGGTCCGCCGCTATGTGGTGCGCCCCGACCGGCTGAACACCCGCCCCACCGACACCTGGGTGCTGGCGACTCTGCTGTACATCGCCGTCAGCGGCTTTCTGATCGAAGGGCTGCGCCTCGCCAACCAGACGATCGGCGGCATACCGGTCTACTCCCAGGACTGGGCGGCGCGCTCCTTCGTCGGCTACACGCTCGCCACGCTGTTCCGCGGCGTCGGCCTGGGCGACGGCAGCCCGGCCGGGCTTGGGCTGCACCTGTTCCTCTGGTTCAGCCACACCTTCGTCACCTTCGCGTTCATCGCCAGCATCCCGTTCTCCAAGTACAAGCACATCTTCTACACCCCGCTCAACACCTTCTTCCGCGATGATGCGCCGAAGGGCGCGCTCGAGCCCATCCCGGCGCTCGAGGCCGAGATCGAGAAGGACGAGCCGAAGCTCGGCGTGGCCACGCTCGCCGACTTCACCTGGAAGCAGCGCCTGGACTTCGACGCCTGCATGCGCTGCGGCCGCTGCCAGTCCAAGTGCCCCGCCACCGCCGCCGGCACCGAGCTGTCGCCCAAGTTCCTGATCACCAAGATGGCCGACCTGATGCGCGGCGAGCCGATCCTGCTGCGCGACGGCACCATCGCCCGCGTCCACCCCAACGTGGCCGAGACGGCCAGCGAGGCCGGCGAGGCCGGCCAGCCGGCCGACGGGCAGGAGCGCTGGAAGGTGATCCGCGGCGACGCCGAGCAGCTGCCGCTCTTCGAGCACGGCCTGCTCACCGAGAACGAGATCTGGAGCTGCACCACCTGCCGCGCCTGCATGGAGGAGTGCCCGGCCATGATCGAGCACGTCGACCTGATCGTCGACGTGCGCCGCAACCTGACGATGATCCAGTCCGAGGTGCCGAGCGGCGTCAAGCGCGTGCTGGAGGGGATCGAGCGCCAGGGCAACCCGTGGCGCCTCCCGGCGCGCGAGCGCACCGCCTGGGCCGACGGGCTCGACGTACCGACCATGGCCGAGAAGGAGCAGGTCGACGTGCTCTACTGGGTCGGCTGCGCGCCGAGCTACGACGAGCGCTCCAAGCGGGTCGCCCGCGCCATGGTCCAGCTCCTGCAGCGCGCCGGGGTGGACTTCGCGATCCTCGGCGAGGAGGAGACCTGCACCGGCGACCCGGCGCGGCGCATGGGCGAGGAGCTGCTCTACCAGCAGCAGGCCCAGACGAACATCGAGACCATGAAGCAGTACCGCTTCAAGCGCCTGGTGACCACCTGCGCGCACTGCTTCAACACGCACAAGAACGAGTACCAGCAGTTCGGCGGCCGGCCGGGGGTGGACTACGAGGTGATCCACCACACGCAGCTGCTGGCCGAGCTGGTGGCGCAGGGCAAGCTGAAGCCCACCCAGCCGGTGAACGAGCGCGTCGCCTACCACGACCCGTGCTACATCGGGCGCTACAACGATGTGTACGACGAGCCGCGCGCGCTGCTGGCGAGCATCCCCGGCCTCGAGCTGGTCGAGGCGCCGGAGTGGAACCGCGAGCGCGCCATGTGCTGCGGCGGCGGCGGCGGCAACGTCTGGATGGAGGGCTGGGGCAAGGAGGGCATCAACGTCATTCGCCTGGAGCAGATTCAGAAGGCCGAGCCGAGCACGCTCGCGATGGGCTGCCCGTTCTGCATGGTCATGTTCGAGGACGCCGCCAAGAACACCGGCGTCGACGAGACCCTGGCGCGCAGGGACGTGGCCGAGCTGCTGCTCCAGTCGCTGCCGCCCGAGAATCCGCCGGCCGAGTAGCCGGGAGGCGCGCAGGCGGCGGGGGCCGTAGGAGCGTAGGGCGTGCCACCAGCGCCGAACCGTGTCGGCGGCGGCGCGCCCCTCGCCCGTGCGCGGCGGCTATCGATCCTCTTGCGCCGTGTGATACGATACTTCCAACCGGGACCGCACCCGCGTAGCTGAGGTGATCATGCCGATCGAGCTGCTACCCTCCACAGCTGCCGAGCGTCCCATTCTCGAAAATCTGCTGCAGCTCTACCTGTACGACCTGTGCGACTTCGGCGGGGAGCTGCCGGACGAGCGCGGGCGCTTCTCCTACCCGGAGCTCAGCCACTTCTGGACTGACCCTGGCAGCCACCCGTTTCTGATCCGCGTCGACGGGCGGCTGGCCGGGTTCGCGCGCGTCTCCAACGTCAGCCGCATCCACACGCCCTTCGAGGGGCACTCGGTCGCCGAGTTCTTCGTGCTGCGCGGCTGCCGCCGCAATGGGGTCGGCACCTGGGCCGCGACGCGGCTGTTCGATCTCTTCCCCGGCCGCTGGGAGATCGCGACGCCGGCCAGCAATGTGCCCGCGATCGCCTTCTGGCGCAGCGTCAGCCAGCGCTACACCGGCGGCCGCTACGAGGAGGTCTGGGCGACGCAGGACGGCTGGCGCGGCACGATCGAGTCGTTTGTGTCCCCCTCGGCGCACAGGAGCCAGTAGCCGGCGCCGCTGCGCTCGCCCTCTCTGAAGTCTCTCCGGAGGTGCGGGGCGCTCCTCCGCGCCCGTTACTGGCCGCTGCCCCGCACCTTCTCCCGCAGCGCATCGATCACCACCAGCTCCCCGTTCTCGGCCCGGTAGAACCAGTGGTCCCAGCCGTTGCAGGCCGGCAGCCCGCCCACCAGCGCCCCGATCTGGTGGATCGAGCCGCGCGCCCCGTCGGCCGTGCGCAGCGTCCCGTCCGCCAGCACGGTGGCTGCCCGGGACTCCTGGCCGCCGAAGTACAGCTGCTGGCCCGGCGCGAGCAGCCCGGCCTCCAGCAGCGCCGCGAACGGCACCCGGCGCGCGCTGCGGCGCGTCTGGCGCGCCCCGTACATCTCTGCGTCGCCGCTCGCCTCGGGGATGGCGTCGATGCGCGCCCGCGCCGCCTCGACGTAGCGCGCCTCGCGCTCGATGCCGATGAAGCGCCGGCCGAGCTTCTTCGCCACCGCGCCCGTCGTGCCGGTGCCGAAGAACGGGTCCAGCACCACGTCGCCGGGGTTCGAGCTCGCCATGAGCACCCGGTAGAGCAGCGCCTCGGGCTTCTGGGTGGAGTGCAGCTTCTCGCCGTTCACCCGCAGGCGCTCCGACCCGCTGCAGATCGGCAGCTCCCAGTCGCTGCGCATCTGCTTGCCGTCGTTCATGTCCTTGAGCGCGTGGTAGTTGAACGTGTACTGCTTCTGCTCGCGGGTCTTCTTGCACCACAGCAGCGTCTCGTGGGCGTTGGTGAAGCGCACGCCGCGGAACTGCGGCATGGGGTTCGTGCGCACCCAGACGATGTCGTTCAGCAGCCAGAAGCCCAGGTCCTGCAGCGCCGTCCCGATCCGGTAGATGCAGTGGTAGCTGCCGATCACCCAGATCGTGCCGCTGTCCTTCAGCACGCGCCGGCAGGCTGTGAGCCACTCGCGGGTGAACTGGTCGTACTCCGCGAAGCTCCCGAAGCGGTCCCAGGCGTCGTCCACCGCATCCACGCGGCTCTGGTCCGGCCGGCGCAGCTCCTGCTGCAGCTGCAGGTTGTAGGGCGGGTCGGCGAAGATCAGGTCGACGCTCTTCTCCGGCAGCGTCGCCAGCACCTCGCGGCAGTCCCCCTGGTAGATATGGTCGAGGATGAGGGTCATGGCGTGCTCCGTGGCCGTGCGAGCGGCGTATCCGAATAGGACGTTGCGCTGGTGCAGTTTTGCTATAATACCAGCACTTCTGCCGCAGCCTGTACCCGCAATTGCCCAGAGGAGCCCCCGGTGCCTGCCAACACCCGCCAGCGCCGCGCCGTCCTGTTCGTCACCTGCATCGTCGACCAGATCTACCCCGAGATCGGCCTCGCCGCCGCCGAGCTGCTCGAGCGCCTCGGCGTCGAGGTGCACGTGCCGCGCGGGCTCACCTGCTGCGGCCAGATGGCCTTCAACGCCGGCTTCCGCGACGACGCCTACGCGATCGGCGGGCGCACGATCGAGGTGCTGCGCGGCCAGGGCGACGTGGTGCTGCCCTCCGGCTCGTGCGGCGCGATGATCCGCCACCTCTACCCCGAGCTGTTCCACGGCACGCGCCACCAGGCCGCCGCCGAGGAGCTCGTCGGGCGCACCTACGAGCTCACCGAGTACCTGGTCGATGTGCTCGGCGTCACCGACGTCGGCGCCTCGTTCGAGGGGCGCATCGCCTACCACGACGCCTGCCACGGCCTGCGCTTCATGGGCCTCGGCGAGCAGGCCCGCCTGCTCCTCTCGAACGTGCGCGGCGCCGAGATCGTGCCGCTGCCCGGCGCCGATGTCTGCTGCGGCTTCGGCGGCCTCTTCGCCGTCAAGCAGCGCGCCATCTCGGAGGCCATGCTGGCCGACAAGCTCGAGGGCATCCGGGCGGCCGAGGTGGACCTGGTGGTCACGGGGGACGCCAGCTGCATGACGCAGATCGCCGGCGGGCTCAGCCGCCAGAAGTCCCGGACCCGCGCCCGCCACATCGCCGAGGTGCTGGCCAACAAGGTGGACGCCCGGACGACGTGATCCGCCTCCGTGGAAGCAAAGCGAGAGTCAGCTCGATGACCACACAGCCCGTCGCCTTCTACGACCGCGTCGAGGATGCGCTGCGCGACTCGTCGCTCCAGACGGCGCTCGACCGCGCCACCACGCGCTTCGTCGCCAACCGCGCCAACGCGCTGGCCCAGCTGACCGACTTCGAGGATCTGCGCGCCCGCGCCCGCGCCATCCGCGCCGGCGCCCTCGCCCGCCTCGACGATCTGCTCGTCCGCCTGGCCGAGAACGTCGAGCGGCGCGGCGGCCACGTCTGCTGGGCCGAGGACGGCCAGCAGGCCCGCGACTATATCACCAGCCTGGCCCGCGACCGTGGCGTGCGCCTGGTGGTCAAGTCCAAGTCCATGGCCTCCGAGGAGATCCACCTCAACCACGCGCTCGAGGAGGCCGGCCTCGAGGTGGTCGAGACCGACCTCGGCGAGTACATCATCCAGCTCTCCGGCGAGACTCCGTCGCACATCATCGCGCCTGCCATCCACAAGACCCGCGAGCAGGTGCGCGACCTGTTCGAGCGCCACCTGGGCATGGAGCCCACCGACGACATCCCGACCATGACGCGCGCCGCCCGCGCCGCTCTGCGCCAGCGCTTCCTGCAGGCGGACATGGGCATCAGCGGCGTGAACTTCGGCGTGGCCAACGAGGGCGCGGTCTGCATCGTCGAGAACGAGGGCAACGCGCGCCTCACCACCACCGCCCCGCGCATCCACGTGGCGGTGATGGGCATCGAGCGCGTCTGCGAGAGCCTCGAGGACCTCGGCGTGCTGCTGCAGGTGCTCGCCCGCTCCGCCACCGGCCAGCGCCTCTCGGTCTACACCTCGGTCCTCAGCGGCCCGCGCCGCCCGGGGGAGCCGGACGGGCCGGAGGAGTTCCACCTGGTGCTGCTCGACAACGGCCGCAGCCGGATCGTCGGCGGCGCCTACGCCGAGGCGCTGATGTGCATCCGCTGCGGCGCCTGCCTGAACGCCTGCCCGGTCTACCAGAACATCGGCGGCCACGCCTACGGCGGCGTCTACTCCGGCCCGATCGGCGCCATCCTCACGCCGCTGCTCCAGCCGGACCTGCCGGACGTCCACAAGCTGCCGCACGCCTCCAGCCTGTGCGGCGCCTGCCAGTACGCCTGCCCGGTGCGGATCGCCATCCCAGATCTGCTGCTGCGCCTGCGCGCCGACGCCGTCAGGCAGGGCAAGTACGAGTGGTTCGAGCCGCTCGCGATCACCGCCTACCGCCAGGCGATGACCAATCCGGCCCTCTACTCCGCCGGCGGCCGGCTCGCCTCGCTCGGCACGCGCATCCTCGGCGGCCGCGATGGCCGGCTCGGCTGGCTGCCCCCGCCCCTCGACCAGTGGACCAAAGAGCGCGATTTCCCGGCTTTCGCCGCGAAGTCCTTCAGCCAGCTCTGGGAAGAGCGCCAGCGGAAGGGCGGGAAGCCGGAGCAGGAGGGGTAAGCGGCATGCGCGCGAGCACCCCGCCCCCGTTCGCCTACGAGGGCGCCTGGAGCGTCGAGCACGCCACGCTCCCCGGCGGCGCCCCCGCCTACACCGGCACGATCGCCGTCCGGCGCGCGGCCCGGGCCTACCTGCTCGACTGGGACATCACCGCCGGGCGCTACGTCGGCGTCGGCCTCGCCCGCGGCGACCACCTGTACGTCGGCTGCGGCGAGACCTTCCGGCAGCTCGGCGTCGCGCTCTACTACCTGGATGCCGGCGCGCCCCGCGGCGAGTGGAGCGCGCCCGAGCTGGACGGCGCGGTCGGATCGGCGCGCTTCGAGAGCCCGTGGGGCGGTTCGTTCGAGGGCGATCACCGCCTGGTCCACACGTCGCCGGACGGCGGCGCTCAGCCCTGGGATCTGGAGGTGCGCCGCGCCGGCGAGGTCTACGCCATCACCTGGCGGTCGGGCGATGAGCGGCGGGCCGGCCTGGGGCTGCCGATGCCGGGCGGCATCGCCGCCGGCTGGTACTTCGACCTGCAGCAGCTCGCCGTGCTGGACTACGCCGCCGACCAGACGCGCCCGGATCAGCTCACCGCAGTGTGGGCGCTGGGCGGCTTCACGGCGCTCGGCACCGAGAAGTTGTGTCGGACAGGAGAGGCCCCATGAGCAGCAGCCGCGAACGCATCCTTTCCCGCATCCGCGCCGGGCTGGAGGCCACCCGCCCGACCCTCGAGGCCGAGGCGGCGGCCGCCCCGCACACCCCGCCGCCGTTCGTGCACCCGGCCGAGACCGACGACCTGGCCCAGCAGTTCGCCGACGAGCTCACCAAGCTCCAGGCGCATCCGCACCTCTGCGCCGACGACGAGGCGGCCCTGGAGGCGATCGGGGCCATTCTCTCCCAGCACGAGGCGCGCGAGGTGATCGCCTGGGATCTCGAGCAGGTGGGTCTGCCGGGGCTGCGCGAGCTGCTCGCCGGGCGCGGTGTGGCGCTCCGGGACGGCGGCGTCGGCGGGCCTGAGCAGCGCGCCGGGCGCCTGCAGGAGATGGAGCCGGTGCCGGTCTGCATCTCGGGGGTGGACGCCCTGATCGCCGAGAGCGCGACCGTGGTGCTGCGCAGCGGGGAGGGGCGCGCCCGACTCGCCTCCCTGCTGCCCCCGGTCTACATCGCCGTCGCCCGGCGCGACCAGCTGGTGCGCGGCCTCGGCGAGGCGCTCGCGGCGCTGCGCGCCAAGTACGGGCCCGGCGTCTTCGAGGGGGCCAGCGCGCTCACCTTCATCACCGGCCCCAGCCGCACCGCCGACATCGAGCTGACCCTCACGCTCGGCGTCCACGGCCCGCGCGAGGTCCACGTCGTGATCCGGTAGAGCTGCAAGCGGGTGGTCTGGAGGGCCTGCGGCCCTCCAAGATCTTTCCTACCCGAACTCCTTCGCGCCGATGTCACCCCGGAAGGTCCGCCCGTCGAACTGCACCCGCTCGGCGTTCACCAGCGCCCGCGCCCGCGCCCCCGCCAGCGTCGCCGCCTGGGTCACCACCGTCAGCACCAGCCCGCCGGTCGTGTGCAGCGCGCCGCCGCTCTGCCCGGCCATGCCCAGCAGGCCGCCCAGCATCGAGCCCAGCGCGCCGCCGCGGTGCGCGCGGGGCGTGTAGGGCAGCGTCGCCGCCGGGTTGGCCGTCGCGCTGTGGAAGGCCATCACGCCCTCGTCCAGGTCCTCGAGGCCGCGCACCGGGCCGCCGTAGGGGAAGTAGCCCGGGTAGCCGCGCGCGAACAGCCCCATGCCGACCGTCGGCGTCGCGGTCCAGCGCAGCGGCGGCAGCTCCCCCACCCGCCTGGCCAGCACCGCCTGCATAAGCGTCGCCAGATCGTCCTCGAGGCGCGGCATGACCACCTGCGCCTCGCCCTCGCGCAGGCTGAACCGGATGGCCGTCAGGCGCGGGCCGTCCGGCGTGATGATGCAGTCCACCCCCAGGAAGCCCCAGAACGGCAGATCCTCCTGCGCCAGCCCTGCCACGATCGGCAGGATGAACTTCTCGTGCAGGTAGCGCGTCAGCTGCTGCGCGAACGTCGAGCTGCCGGTGTGCGCCCCGATCCCCGGCGCCACCGCCCCGGCGTCGCCCTCCTCGACGCGGTCGTACAGCCGCGTCGCCAGCAGCGGCACCGCCACGCGCCCGTCGGTCAGCGCCGTCAGCGCCACCCGCGGCCCGGCCAGGTAGGCCTCCACCACCACGCCGTCGCTCTGGCCCTCCATCGGCCGGTTGGCGAACAGGCGCCGCAGCCCCTCCAGCGCCGCGTAGCGGTCCGTGAACCACTCCTCGCCCACCGCCGGGCTGTCGGCCTTGATCATCACCGGCAGCGGCTGCGCCGCCAGGTAGCGCTCGGCCGTCTCCAGGTTGGTGAAGGCGCGCCCCGGCGCAGTGGGCAGCCGGTGCCGCAGCATGAACTCCTTCGCCTGGCAGCGGCTGCGCTCCAGCGCCGTCGCCCGCTGGCTCGCCCCGTAGACCCCCACCTGCAGCGAGAGCGCCTCCTCCACCAGCCCCGCGTGCAGCGGCCCGCTGCTCGCCGGCACGATCAGGTCGAACAGCTCGTCGAACGCCCAGCGGCTCACGGCGCGCACGTCCTCGTGGTCGAGGTCCGCCGTCAGCGTCATCGGCGCGGTGCCGCCGTTCCCCGGCGCGCAGACTACCTCGGGGTACAGCGGGCTGTTGAGCAGCTTCCAGGCCAGCGCGTGCGCCCGGCCGTCGTTGCCGAGGATCAGGATCTTCATCGCCGTCCGTGCCCCTAGCCGAACGCGGGAGCCATAGGCCGATTATAGCACTACCCCTCCGCCGTGGGGAGGTGCGCGTCGGTACTACGCGATTGCTCGGAAGTTGAGCAGAAATCGTTCAGCTGTTTCGCCCGGGGCGCGGGTAGCATGGGGCGTGGAAAAGGTGGCTCCACGGTGCGGGGCTCCGCGTCGCGCGGCGCACAACAAGTACTGCCGGACGATGTGCCTTCAGTACCAGCGGTCGGCTTGACCGCCGCGCTGCCGCCGTAGTATCCTGCGTAGTGGGTCGGTTCGTGCCGCGGCCAGGCCGCGCCCGCTGATGAGAAGCGCTCATGGTGTCGCCGGATCAGGTCGAACAGCTCACGGCCCTGGATGTGCTCCTGGTGCGTCTGGACCAGGAGATCTACGCCCTCCCGACAGCCAGCGTCCGCGAGGTGGCCCGCCATCGCCCGCCCACGCCGGTGCCCGGCGCTCCGCCGGCGCTCCCCGGCATTATCAACCAGCGCGGCGCCATCCTCCCGGTCGTCGATCTCCGGCTGATCCTGGGCCTCCCCCAGGCGCTGCCGACGCGCTCCACGCGCCTGGTCGTCCTCACGCACGAGGATGTCGACATGGCCCTGCTCGTGGATGCCGTCCTCGACCTGGCGACGCTCCCGCCTGAGGCGTTCGAGCCGGCACCGCTGGCGCTCGACCCCGCCCGCGCGCGCCTGATCCGCGGCGTCGCTCGCCAGGAGGACGGGCACGTGATCCTCCTCGACCTGAGCGAGCTCATCGCCGCTCTGCGTGACTGGTCGTAGGGGCGCGATGAACGATGTGCTGCTGCTCGTCCGGACCTCGCTGCGGCGCTACGCCGTCCGCCGCTCCGATCTGGTCGGGATGCGGACGGTCGCCGATCCGGCCGAGCTTCAGCCCGCGGACGGCGGCCGGCCGCTGATCGCCCGCGAGCTCGACGCGCTGCTGGAGGGGGTCGACCGGGCCGAGCAGCGCCGGCGCCACGCGCTGATCGTCTCGATGCGGCGCCGCAACGTGGCGCTGCTGGTGGACGCCGTCGAAGATCTGCTGGAGCGGCCGGTGGTGCAGCCGCTCCCGGCGCTGCTCCGCCGCCACCTGCGCGAGGAGTGGGCCACCGGCGCGCTCCTGGTCGGTGAGGAGGTTGTGGTTCAGCTGGATCTGCGCGCGGTCGCCCGCAGCGTCCTGCACCGGATGTCCACGGCGGCCCGCAGCGACACATAGGCGAGGCCCGCCGGCAGGGAGGCCCGCCAGAGCCAGCGCAGGGGGTGTGGAGGCCCGCTGGCACCGGCAGCGAAGGCCGCCAGAATCAGGCAGGGAGGTGTGGAGGGCCGTAGGCCCTCCACGGACACTTTTTCCCGCCGCTGTGCGGCGACGCAGTCGCCGCACAGCGGCGAACAGAAGAACTTGAGGGAGGCCACGCCTCCCCGAACTAACACAGAGTGGGAGGTGCGGAGGCACGCCTCCGCGACGAAGCTATGGATCACGCCACCGAGCAACCGCTGTTCGCGCGAATGGTCACCAGCATCCAGGGCAACGACGCGCAGCGCTCCGAGCTGCTCATCCACCTGGCCCTCGCCTTCGCCGCGGTGGCCGGAACCGGCTGCGTCCTGGTGATCAGCCTGGCCCTCGTCGGGCTCCTCCTGCCGCAGGTGATCGGCGCGGCGCTCCTGATCCTCCTCATGGTCGGCGCGATCGCCGCGGTCACGCTTGTCGCGGTGCGCTTCGGGCGCCACCAGTTCGCCACCGGCCTGTTCCTCTACGGCACGCTGCTGTACGTCGGCGCCGTCATCCCCCTCACCGGCGGGGTGGCCGGCCCCGGCTCGATCGCCTTCCTCTTCCCGATCGTCGCCGCCGGCCTCTTCGGCCGCTCCGTCGATAGCCTGCGCCTCCTCGGCGTCGCCGTCGTGCTGTACTGGCTGCTCGCCGCCGCCCAGCTGTTCGGCATGCTCCAGCCGCAGAACAATATCGATGGGTCGACCCGCGTGATCGTCTTCGTGATCTTCTTCACCGCCGTCGCCAGCCTGCTCGCCTACGTGGCCCTGCTCTGGAGCCGCAGCACCGAGCGCTTCATCGCCCAGGGCCGCGCCCAGGCCGAGGACCTCTACGAGACCAACCAGAAGCTGATCGAGAAGAACATCCAGCAGGTCGAGCTCGGCAGCGAGCTCTCCACCGCCGCCGCCGAGCTGCTCGCCGCCTCCCACGAGCAGGCCAGCGGCGCCACCGAGCAGGCCAGCGCCGTCTCCCAGGTCAGCACGACGATCGAGGAGCTCGGCTCCACCGCCCGCCAGATCGCCGTCTCCGCCGAGCAGGTGGCCGAGGCCGCCCGCCAGACGCTCGAGAACCTCTCGGACGGGCAGGACGCCGTGGACCGCAGCATCCAGGCCATGGAGCGCATCCGCAGCCGCATGCAGGATGTCTCCAGCCGCGTGCTCAACCTCGGCGAGCGCTCGCAGCAGATCGGCGAGATCATCGACCTGATCAACGACCTGTCGGACGAGACGCACCTGCTCGCGCTGAACGCCGCCATCGAGGCCGCCGGCGCCGGCGAGCACGGCCGCCGCTTCGCCGTCGTCGCCGCCGAGGTCAAGAGCCTCGCCAACCGCGCCCTCGCCGCCGCCAAGGAGGTCAAGGGGGTGATCGCCGAGATCCAGCAGGCCACCAACGCCGCGGTGCTCGCGGCCGAGGAGGGCGGCAAGGAGGTCGAGCAGGGGGTCGAGCTGGCCCACAGCGCCGGCCAGGTGATGGACGCGATCGTCATGGTCGCCGAGCGCACCGCCCAGAGCAGCGCCGAGATCAACCTCGCCACCGCCCAGCAGCAGAGCGCCAGCGAGCAGGTGGTCGAGACGATGCGCGAGATCGCCGATGTCGCCCGCCGCACCGCCGCCGGCGCGCGCCAGGTGCAGGACGCCGCCCAGCGCCTCACGGCGATCGCGGCCCGGCTCCACGGCATCTCGGAGACGAAGTAGCGCGCCGTGCCCCACGGCCGTGTGGCGCGAGCGGAGATCTGGGTGGCTTGGAGTGCCTGTTTCGACATTCGAAAAATAACGCCGGTGGCGGCCCGAGCGCGTTCCCGCTTCGCAAGATGCCGTGCCCGCCGCCATCCCGGCCGTGACTCCAACCCGGTCGGATCTCCCGGAGCCTTTGGTAGACACAAGCCGCGCATCGCGCACCGCGTGAACGAATGGACCTGAGCAGCTTCTACAGCCAGTTTCGCGACGAGACCGCCGAGAACCTGCGCGTCTACACGCAGGGGCTCATGGCGCTCGAGTCGCTCGCTCCAGGTGACGAGGGCCGGCGAGAGCAGATCGACGCCATCTTCCGCGCGATCCACACTATCAAGGGCTCGGCGCGCCTGCTCGGCCTCGAGCACATCGGCCGCGTCGCCCACACCTGCGAGCACATCCTGGCTGCGGTGCGCGAGGGCCGCCGCGAGCTGGACTCCGCCCTCACCGATGACCTGCTCAAGGGCGGCGACGCCATCCTGGAGCTTGTGGCCGCTGCGGTCGAGGGCCGGCCCACCAACATCGACGTCGACACGCTCGCCGCCCGCCTCGGCCGCGGCCTCTCCCACGAGAACCGCGGCTCGGATGCGCCTGTCCGCCAGGTCGATCCCGCCGCCAACGGGGACCAGGCAGCCCCGCGCGCGCCCGATGCCGCCCCGCAGCCCGCCGAGCAGCCCGCCGCGCCCTCCGCCGCCCAGCCGGCCCCGGCGCGCCGCCCGGCTGGCCGCCAGACCGTGCGCGTCCGCGTCGACCGGCTCGACCGCCTCCTGAATCTGGCCGGCGAGCTCACCGTCGGCCGCCAGTCCCACGCCCACCAGCTCCAGGCCCTCGAGAGCCTCGCCGAGCTGCTCGAGCGCCAGGAGCGCGCGCTGCTCGCCCTCGAGGCCGAGCTCCGCCGCCTGCGCTTCTCGCCCAGCCAGCGCGAGACGCTCGACAACCACATCAACACGCTGCTGAATATCGGCGAGCAGGCCGGCCGCACCGCCCGCGCCCAGGTCGAGCGCTTCCGCCAGTACGCCGCGCAGTCCGGGCAGCTCGTCCAGGACCTCGAGCAGGAGGTCATGGCGGCGCGCCTGCTGCCGATCGGGACGCTGTTCGCCAACCTGCCCCGCGCGGTCCGCGAGCTCGCCCGCGACCTCGGCCGCGAGGTGTCGCTCGCCCTCGCCGGCGAGACCACCGAGCTGGACCGCAAGGTGATCGAGGCGCTGTCCGAGCCGCTCACCCACCTCATCCGCAACGCGCTGGACCACGGCATCGAGCCGCCGGACGAGCGCGAGAGCCTCGGCAAGCCGCGCCAGGGGACGATCCACGTGGAGGCGCGCGCCCTCGGCGCCTCGGCGCTTGTGACCGTGCGCGACGACGGGCGCGGCATGGACCCCCAGCGGCTGCGCGAGGCCGCGGTGCGCAAGGGGCTGATCGCCGCCGAGACCGCCGCGCTGCTCACCGACCAGGAGGCGCTCGAGCTGGTGTTCATGCCCGGCTTCAGCACCGCCCAGCTGATCACCGACATCTCCGGGCGCGGCGTCGGGATGGACGTCGTCCGCACCAACATCGTCGAGCTTGGCGGCCAGGTGCAGATCGAGTCCCAGCCCGGCGCCGGCACGACGATCACGCTGGTGCTGCCGCTGACGCTCGTGACCACCCGCGTCGTGCTCGTCGAGGTCGGCGAGCACCTGTTCGGCGTCCCGGCCTCCGGCTGCCAGGGCACCCTCTGGGTGCGCCCCAGCCAGATCAAGACCGTCGAGGGGCGCGCCATGCTCGACTACGGCGGCGTGCTCGCCCCGGTCGCGCGCCTCGACGCGCTGCTGGATCTTGGCGAGCCGGCCGCGCTCAGCGAGCGCCGCCACCCCGCGCTGGTGGTCGGCTCATCGCGCCGCCCGGTGGCGGTCGTCGTCGAGCGGATGCTCGATGAGCGCGAGGTGGTCGTCAAGCCGCTCGGCCCGCTGTTCGAGCGCCAGCGCCGCTACAGCGGGGCCATCCAGCTCGGCGACGGCCGGCTGGCGCTGCTGCTCAACCCGATCGCCCTGGCGCAGTTCGCGCACGGCGCCGCCGTGGCCGCGCCCACCGTGCGGCAGGAGCCGCAGCGCCGCCACCGGCTGCTCGTCACCGATGACTCGTTCGCCACCCGCGAGCTCATCCGCAGCATCCTGGCCAGCGCCGGGTACGATGTCACCACCGCGGTGGATGGCCTGGATGCCCTTGACAAGCTGCAGGCGGCTCCCTACGATCTCGTCGTGAGCGATGTCGAGATGCCGCGCGTGGATGGATTCACGCTCACCAGCCGCATCCGCAGCGAGCTCGGCAAGCCCGATCTGCCGGTGATCATCATGACCAGCCTGGCCTCCGAGCAGCACCGGCGCCGCGGGCTCGAGGTTGGGGCGCAGGCGTATATCGTCAAGAGCCAGTTCAACCAGGGCAACCTGCTGCAGACAATCCGCCAGCTCCTGGGCACCTGATGCCCAGGCCGATCGCGAGGGAGTGAAGAGGCCGCTCCATCTTCCCCCGTTCCAAGAGGTTCGTAGATGCCCGAAAGAATTCTCGTCGTCGACGACAGCAAGCTCGTGACCGACATCGTCAAGATGCGGCTCTCCATGTACGGCTACGAGGTGCGCCTGGCCCACAGCGGCGAGGAGGCGCTGGCAGAGATCGCCAACGAAGTGCCGGACCTGCTCGTCCTCGACGTGCATATGCCCGGCATCGATGGCTACGAGGTCTGCCGCCGGCTGCGCGATAACCCTGCGCTCGACGATCTGCGGATCATCATGCTCACCTCCAGCGAGGATAAGCATGCCGCCTTCGAGGCCGGCGTCGACGATTACCTGAACAAAGACCTGGACCTGCTGAACCTGCCGAACCGCGTCAAGCTCATCCTGGAGATGCAGTAGCCTGATGAGCAACCAAATTCGAGTCGTCGTTGTGGACGACTCCGCCCTGATGCGGCGCTTCATCACCACCATGCTCCAGCAGGACCCGCTGATCCGCGTCGTCGGCGAGGCGGCCGACGGGCGCCAGGCGATCTCGCTGATCCAGGAGCTGCGGCCCGACGTGGTGACGATGGACGTGTGGATGCCGGTGATGGACGGCCTCGCCACCACCGAGCACCTGATGGCCTTCTGCCCGACGCCGATCCTGGTGCTCACGGCGTCGCTCGCGAGTAGTGAGGTGGACATAACGTTTAAGATGATCGCAGCCGGAGCGCTCGAGGTGGTCGAGAAGCCCTCCGCCGCCCAAGCGCGTGACCTCGATCGCGTCTCGCGCGATCTGATCCGCCGCGTCAAGGTGCTCTCGCGCGTCAAGGTCATCACCCACCCGCGCGGGCGCCGCAAGCCGGCCGAGGCTCGCGCCGAGAGCTCCGCAGAGCTGAAGCGGCCGCGGGCTGCGAGCGCGCCCCGCCTCAATAACCCGCCCGCCCTGCCTCCCCCCTCGTACGAGGCACAGACCTTCCCGGTGATCGTGATCGGCGCCAGCACCGGCGGGCCGCGCGTGCTCCACCAGATCCTGTCGGCGCTCCCCCGCGAGCTCGACGCCGCGGTGCTCGTGGTGCAGCACATCGCCGAGGGGTTCAGCGCCGGGATGGCCGAGTGGCTCGCCGGCGCCTGCCAGCTCCCGGTGTCGCTCGCCAGCGAGGCGCGCCCCATCCGGCCGCGCGAGGTGCTCGTGGCCCCGGACCAGCACGATATGCTGGTGACCCCCGACGCGCGCGTGCATCTGAGCGCCTCGCCGCTGCTCATCCAGCGGCCGTCGATCGACATCGCCATGCAGGCGGCCGCCGAGGTCTTCGGCCCGCGCGCCATAGGGGTGCTGCTCACCGGCATGGGGCGCGACGGCGCCTATGGGATGCAGGCCATCCGCCGCCGCGGCGGCTACACGATCGCGCAGGACGAGGCGAGCTGCGTGATCTACGGCATGCCGCGCGCCGCCGCCCAGCTCGGCGCGGTCACCGAGAGCCTCGCGCCGCCGCAGATCGCCGGCCGCCTGGTCGAGCTGGTCAAGAGCCACTACGCGGCGCTCGTGGCAGAGACTGGACGATGAACGCACTGACGCCCAACCCGCCCCCCACGGCCCTCGACGCAGGCCGCGTGTCGCTCACGCCGGAGCAGTTCGACCGGCTGCGCGACCTGCTGGCCTCGTTCGGCGGCGTGTACCTCGACACGACGCAGCAGCGGGCGCTCGAGGGCGCGCTGGCGCGGCGGCTGAGCGTCACCGGCGAGGACCTCGAGCGCTACCAGCGCCGCATCGGCAGCGCGGGCGGGCGGGACGAGCTGCGCCGCCTCGCCGAGCACGTGCTCAACCACGAGACCTACTTCTTCCGCAACCAGCCGCACCTGCGCGCGCTGCGCGATGTGCTGCTGCCGGAGATCCACCGCCGCAAGCCGGCCGGCGCCCCGATTCGCATCTGGAGCGCCGGCTGCTCCACCGGCGAGGAGGCCTACTCGCTGGCGATCACCGCCCTCGAGACGCTCGGCCACGCCGGCAGGCCGGTCGAGATCATCGGCACTGATCTGAGCGAGGCCGCGCTGGAGAAGGCGCGCGCAGGCGTCTACCGCGGCCGCTCGCTCCGGCAGGTCGCGCCGGAGCTGCTCGAGCGCTACTTCACCCCGCACGCCGGCGGCTACGCCGTCGGCCCGGCGGCGCGCGCCGTGGTGCGCTTCACGCAGCTCAACCTGCTCGAGCCCTTCCCCGAGACGGTGCGCGGCTGCGACGCGATCTTCTGCCAGAACGTGACGATCTACTTTCGCGCCGAGGCCCGCCGCGACCTGATCGCCCGCTTCTACGAGTGGCTGCCGCCCGGCGGCCTGCTGTTCCTCGGCTTCTCCGAGACGCTCTGGAACGTCTTCGACCGCTTCCGCTCGCGCGAGGTGGACGGGGCGTATGTGTACTACAAGGAGCTCGAGGCCGACGAGCAGCGCCGGGGCGCGGACGAGCGGCGGCCTGCCAGGCGCGAGGAACGATCGATAGCGAGCCGCCGGCGAATCATCGCCGGCCAGCGAACGGTCAGCGGGCAGCGGGCGGCGGTCGATAGCGCGCCGCCGGCTGTGTCTCCGGGCCAGGATTCGGCAGACGAGATCCTCGCCCGCAGCCGCCTCCTGCTGGACGAGGGGCGCGCGGAGGAGGCGCTGGAGCTTCTGCGCACCATCCCGCCGGGCTCCGCGCATGCGGCGCTGGCGCTCACCCTCGTGGCGCGCGCCCACGCCGACCGCGGCAACCTCGAGCAGGCGGTCGCGGAGGTGCGGCGGTCGCTCGAGCTCGATGCTCTCAACGACGAGGCGTACCTGCTGCTGGGCGTGATCTACGGGCGCCAGGGGGCGTGGCAGGCAGCCGCGCGCGAGCTCGAGCGCGCCCGCTACCTGCGCCCGGATCTGCCGCTCGTCTCGTTCCACCTGGCGGACGCCTACCGGAACGATGGGCGCGTGGAGCTTGCCGCGCGCGAGTACCGCAGCGTGCTCAACAAACTCGCCGACCACCCGCCGGATGCGATCCTCGGCGGCGTGGCCGTCAGCTGGATCCGCGAGACCTGCGAGCGCAGGCTCGAGCACCTGATGCGCACCCGTGGGCGCCGCTGAGCGGCGCTCATCTGAACGCATATCGCTATGACGAAGTCTCGTCGCCAACATATTCGACGCAGCGCCCGCCCGACGCTGGTGGGGCATGTTGGCGTGGCTGTGCGCCGCCGCAAGCCCCGGCCGGCGCAGCCGGCCCCCCAGGTGAGCCAGGCGGACCTTCGCCGCCAGGAGGAGATCGAGCGCGAGCTGGTGCTGGCGCGCGACATCCAGCAGGGCCTGCTGCTGGAGGCCGTGCCGCGCCTCCCCGGCTGGGAGATCGGCGCGATCTCGCTCCCGGCCCGCGACCTGGGCGGCGACCTGTACGACTTTCTGCCGCTCGGCGACGGGAGACACGGTATCATGATCGGCGATGTCTCGGGCAAGGGGCTGCCGGCGGCGCTGCGCATGGCCGTGGCGCGCACCGTCTTCCGCCACGAGGCGCGGCGCGGCGAGCCGCCCGGCCCGACGCTGGCGGCGGTGAACCGCGGTGTGATCGCCGAGATCCCGCAGGGCATGATCACCATGCTCTACGCCGTGCTCGACACGCGCGCCGGCGAGCTGCGCATGGCGAACGCCGGCCACACCTACCCGGTGGTCATCAACGGGTGCGTCCACGAGCTCGAGCTGACCGGCCTGCCGCTCGGGGTGGACGGCGACAGCGACTACCAGGAGACCAGCGCGATGCTGCGGCCGGGCGACACGGTGCTGCTCTACACCGACGGCGTCGTCGAGGCCACCAACAGCTCCGACGAGTACTTCGGGTTCGAGCGCATGGCCCAGCTGCTGGCGGGGCGCCCGAACCTCAAGCCGCGCGCCCTCATGCAGTCGCTGCTGCACGAGCTGCGCCTGTGGAGCTCGGCGGGGCAGACCGATGACATCACCGTGGTGGTGCTGCGGCGGCGCTTCGAGCGGCTCGCGGACGAGCTGCGCAGCGTCGCCGACGATGTGCTCGGCACGGAGCGCGCCGCAGAGCTGTGGGGCGAGCTGGACCTGCCTGAGCAGGGCGGCACGGAGCAGTGGGTCGAGGTGCTGCCGCGGATCACCGCCGTCGCGCAGGCGCGCTACGGGCGCGGCATCGCCCGCGAGCTGCAGGGCCAGCTGCGTCTAACGTTGGAAGAGTATCGCTAATTTGAAAAAGTATCGCTAATGCGGACGTGCCGCTTGTACTCTATAATGAACAGAACATCCTCTCCGGCTGCGAAGCGCGACGTATGCTTCAGCGTACGAGAGATATAGGGGCGACCGATGAGCGTCACAGAACCGTTGAATTTTATGCCGCTCGACCTGGACACCTTCACCGGGAGCGAGCGCTTTATGGCCGGCACGAAGCTGGGCGCCGCCTTCGGCCAGGGCATCCGCGCCTACCTCCGCGCCGACTATGCGAACGCGATTGAGCACTTCAAGGCCGCCCTGATCGCCGCCTATATCGAAGGCGAGGAGCGCGCGCAGATATACGACCGCGAGCGGGCGATTATCTATCTCTACATCGGCAACGCGCTCGCCTTCCAGGAGGACTGGGAGGGCGCGCTGCGCGAGTACCTCGAGGCGGTCCAGACCGACCCCCAGCTGGCCGAGGCGCACTACAACCTCGGCGTGGCCTTCGCGGCGCAGGGCCGGCTCGACCGAGCGATCGCCGCGTTTAAGGAGGCGCTCGAGCACAACCAGAAGCTCTACGAGGCGCATTTCTCGCTCGGCCGCTGCTACCAGCGCCTCGACGACGCCGGTCGGGCCTATATTCACTACGACCAGGCGTGCAACGCCCGGCCCCAGGCCGCCGAGCCGCGCTACTACATGGGCCTGATGCACCAGAGCCACGGGGCCCACGAGCTCGCCCAGCGCTGCTTCACCGAGGCGCTGCGCGTCGAGCCGACCTTCGTCACCCCCGAGGTGCAGGACGAGGTGCTGGTCAACCGCTCCGAGGAGGAGGTGGCGCAGTGGTACTACCGCCTCAGCCACGACCTCAAGTCCCAGGGGTATGAGGAGGAGGCCGAGCGCATCTACCGGGCGCTGCTGCAGTGGCGCCCGCAGGAGTACGCCGCCTGCTACCTGCTCGGGAACCTCCTCGCGCGCGCCCGCCGGCTCGACGAGGCGCTCGAGGTCTACGCCCAGATCCCGCCGCACGACAAGCACTACGTGGACGCCCGGATCCGCAGCTCGGCGGTGCTGAAGCTGCAGGGCAAGCCGCGCGAGGCCTACGAGGTGCTGTTCGACTGCGCCAAGCTGCGGCCCAGCGACGGCCGGCTGTTCCTGAGCATGGGCAAGCTGCTCTACGATATGGGCAAGAGCCACGCCGCGGTCAAGGCCTTCGAGCGCGCGGTGCAGCTGCTGCCGAACGACGCGCAGGCCCACTACCTGCTCGGCTTCATGTACAACGTGCTCGGCCGCGAGGGCTGGGCGCTGGCGGCCTGGCGCAAGGCGGTGGAGCTCGCGCCCGACGCCCACTCGCTGCGCTACGATCTCGGCTACATGTATGTGCGCCGCGGCCGCTACGACCTGGCCGCCAAGGAGTTCAGCCGGGTGCTGACCTTCTGGCCCGATGACATCGAGACCAACTTCATGCTGGGGCTGTGCTACAAGGAGCTCATGGAGCCGGCCCGGGCCATCCCGCTGTTCGAGAAGGTGCTGCGCCGCAACCCGCGCCACACCCAGGCGCTGTACTACCTCGGCGCGGCCTATCTCCAGATCGGAAACACATCGCTCGGCAAGGCCTATCTGCGCCGCTACGATTACCTTGCGAGCCAGGAACGCCCGCCAGCGCCGCAGCCCCGCCGCTCCGCCATGCGTCAGCGCAGCGTTGGAGTCGCCGGGTAGCCGCCGTCCGGGGGCTCGCGGCGCAGTGCGCACGCGCGCTCCCGAGAGATCACTGATACCAAGCGAGGTCGCATGGAACGTGTGCTCGTCAACATCCCGTCCAACCCGATCTTCGAGCGCGTCGTGCGCGCCAGCGCTGATGAGGTGGGGCAGGCGATCGGCCTGGCCCGCGAGCGCATCGAAGACCTGAAGCTCGCAGTCAGCGAAGCGGTCAACAACGCCATCGAGCACGGCAACCGCCGCGAGGTCGCCAAAGTGGTGGAGGTGGTGTTCGCGCTCGATGCCGAGAAGCTGGAGGTCCGCATTCGCGACGAGGGCGGGGGGGTCGAGCGCGTCGATTTCTCGCGGCGGGTGGTGGAGGAGCAGAATCTTGAGAGCGGCATGCACCGCGGCTTCGGCATGTATCTGATCAGCGCGCTGGTGGACGACTGTGAGGTCTCCTCCTCCCGCCAGGGCACAACGCTAACGCTCCGTCTATACCGGAAGGATGGCGCCAATGAGCGATGAAGTGATCCAACGCGAAGAGTTCGGCGATGTTGCCGTGTTGCATATCACCACCAACAGCGTAGACGCGATCTCGGCTGCGGCGATCGAGGCGAATGCGACCGCCACCGCCATGCGTCCGATTACGGTGCTGGACTTTGCTAATGTGGCGTTTATCAACTCGGCGGGCATCTCGGCGCTGCTGAAGTTCGTGGTTTCGGCGCGCAAGGCCGGCCATAAGCTCTTCGCGATGAATGTGAGCCCGCACCACCAGAAGATCTTCAAAATGGTCGAGATGTCGCGCTTCATGCCGACGATCGAGGAGCGCGACCTGGCAGCCTATCGCTGAGACAGGCGATTACAATTCGCTCACGTAGCGCTTGCCACGTGGGTCTGCGCGGGGTTCATCGGTTAAGATATGGTAGAATGAGCATGGGTTGCCGGAGCCACCGCATGTACCCACACTCGCGAAGAACACGGAGGCTAGCGTATGTCTCTGCTGACTGGCTCGCCAAGCAACGGGAGCAAGACGGTGCTGATCGTCGAGGACGACGCAGCGACTCGGCGGCTCTACAAGTTCTTGCTCACCAATGGCGGGTATGTCGTGCTGGAGGCCGAGGATGGCGTCGTGGCGCTCGAGCAGCTGGCTCGCCACCCGTGCGACCTGGTCATCACCGATATGAACATGCCGCGGATGGACGGCATGGATCTCATCCGCGCCATCCGGCGCGACCACGGCGATACCTACGTCATCATGATCACCGCCTTCGGCACGCCCGAGACTGAGAAGCAGGCGATGCGCGCCGGCGCCAACGACTACCTAGCAAAGCCTTTTGACTTCGAGGAGCTCGAGCGGCGCGTGCACGCGTTCTTCCACACGCGCGCGTCTTCCGTCGGCCAGGGCACGCAAGCGTAGATACGGCGCCCCCTGCGCCACGCGCGAGTGAGCGCAGCCTCGCTCATCCCTGGGCGGACTCCCCCGACGCCACACTGGCATAGCGGCGTTGCGTGCGCGGTGCTCAGCAAAGGCTCTCAGATCGCTCCACTGGAGGTGGGGTCCGTCGAGGCCCGTTGGCGAGTCGTCCACGGCGAGACTGGAGCCGATTCGGTAAACGTTGCATAGTATCCTTGCCTCGGACGTCACGGTATACGTGTAGCACAAATGCTGCCGCTGACCGAATATGCTGCACAGAGGGGCACCATCGCCTATGGACGCAGCCAACACAGGCGCGGATCTCCAGCCGCAATCGTTGCGTCTGCTGGTCGTTGAAGATGACCCAATCGTGCGCGACTTCTGCGAGCGGCTGTTGCGCATGAAGGGCTATCAGGTGCGCGTTGCGGAGAACGGCCGCGTGGCGCTCGAGCGGCTCCGCGAGGCGCGCGTTGACCTGCTGCTGACCGATCTGCAGATGCCCGAGATGGGGGGCATCCAGCTGCTCCGAGAGGTGCAGCAGCGCTATCCGCGGACGGACTCAATCGTCTTCACAGCCTTCGCCACGGTCGAGACCGCGCGCGAGGCGCTTAAGCTGGGGGCGTTCGACTACCTCACCAAGCCCGTCAGCGTCGATGATCTGGAGCGCACGGTGCGGCGCGCGCTGGAGTGGCGGCGCATCCGCCAGGAGAAGCAGCGCCTCTCGGAGATCGTCGCGCTCTACGAGATCAGCCAGACGTTTACCAGCACGCTCGACACCTCGACGGCCGTGCGGGAGATCGTCCGGCTGCTCTGCCGGCGGTTCGCCCCCTCGGCGCTGTCGCTCTCGCTGTACCACCCCGAGGATGAGCAGCTCGAGCTGCTGGCGCAGACCGGCGAGGCGCGCGACGCCGCGCCGGGCGAGCGCGTGTCGGTTGCCAGGCCAGCCGACGAGGGGGCGATCCTCGAGGGCCACGCCGAGCTTGTGGGCGCCAGCCTCGTGGCCTCGCCGCAGCACCTCGCCTCGCTTGTGCTGCGCACGAACGACCGCCCCGTCGGGGTGCTGCGCCTGTCGCGCACCCCGGACCAGCCCGGCTTCGACGCTGACGATCGGACGCTGCTGGCGATCTGCGCCTCGCAGATCGCGGCCTCGCTGGACAACAGCCGGCTCTACCAGCAGCTGAAGGAGCAGAACCTGCAGACGATCGCGGCGCTGGCGGCGGCGATCGACGCGCGCGACCCGTACACCCGAGGGCACTCGGAGCAGGTGATGCGCTACGCAGTGCGGCTGGCCGAGCTGCTCGGGATGTCGCCGGCGCAGGTGGAGCGCGTCCGCTACGGGGCGCTGCTGCACGACATCGGCAAGATCGGCATCCGCGACTCGATCCTGCTCAAGCCGGGGCCGCTCACCCCCGAGGAGTTCGAGGTGATGCGCGGGCACCCGACGATCGGCGCCGACATCGTGCGCGGGATCAAGGATCTGCGCAGCATCATCCCGATCATCGAGCACCACCACGAGCGCCCCGACGGCAACGGCTACCCGGACGGTCTGGCGGGCGAGGAGATCATCCCCGAGGCGCGCATCCTGGCGATCGCCGACGCCTATGACACGATGACGTCGGACCGGGCCTACCGGCGGGCGATGTGCCCGGAGGAGGCGTTCGCGGAGCTGCGCAAGGGGAGCGGCAAGCAGTGGGACGCCCGGTTTGTCGAGGTGTTCATCCGCATGGTGCAGACCGAGGGGCACGCGCTGCGGCTGAAGGGCACGCGGCACGCGCAGCCCACGTTTTCGGAGTTGGTGGGGTCCACTCTACCTGAGCTGGCTTCCGCGAACTACCTGAGCAGCGCCGAGAACCTCACATAACAGGGCTTACGCGGTGCGCCGCCCTGCACCCGGGCTTGTTCCGCAGGTGCTCCGCCCTGTACCACCCGCACCAAGGCCGCAAGCCCTGGACCCGCAAGGGAACACGTACCGAGCCCGTCTGCCCGTTGTCATGCCCACCTCCACCGATGCCCGCACCCCAGGCACAGGCTGATGTGCTGCAGTGTGGCTGAGACGAGCAGCTTCGGTGCCCCTCTCGCCCTCAAGCACGCTCTGGCCGCACCGCATACCTCCTGTCACATAACGCTTCACACAGTCGAGCAAAACAATATGAGGGGCGTGCCACTGCGCGGCACGCCCCTCACTCGTTCGGCTGCTCCTAGGCGGTGAGCGCCTCGCCGTCCAGGTTGATCAGCACGCGCTGGCTGCGCTCCTCCTCGTCCTCCGGCTCCTCCGCGCACAGGGCTGCGACGCGGTCGCCCTTCTGGACGTTGAGGATCGTGACCCCCTGCGTATTGCGCCCGAGCTGCGAGATGCCGTCCGCGCTGGTGCGCATCACGATGCCGGTGGCGGTGATGAAGGTGAGCAGCGAGTTGCGCGAGACCACCCGCGCCACCGCGACCTCGTCGTTCGGGCGGAGCTTGATGGTGATCACGCCGCCTGTGGCGCGCCCCTTGACCGGATACTCGGTGAGCGCCGTGCGCTTGCCGATGCCGTTGGCGGTCACCACCAGCAGCTCGTGCCCTTCCTGGGCCAGATCCATGCCCACGACGCGGTCATCTTTGTCCAGGTTGATGCCGATCACGCCGCTGGCCGGCCGGCCCATCGGCCGCACCTGCTCCTGCGCGAAGCGGATGGTCTGGCCGCGGGCGGTGGTCATCAGCACGTCCTCGTGGCCGAGGGTCATGGCCACCCAGCCGAGCTCGTCGCCCTCCTCAAGGCCGATGGCGATCAGGCCGTTCGAGCGGACCTGGCTGTACTCCTTGAGCGCGGTGCGCTTGATCTTGCCGCGCACCGTGGCCATGATCAGGTACTCGGCCTTCTCGAAGTCCGGCACCGCGAGCACCGAGGTCACCTGCTCGCCGGGCTCGAGCGAGACCAGGTTCACGAGCGGGAGGCCCTTGGCGGTGCGGCTGGCGTCGGGCACCTCGTGGGCCTTGAGCTGGTAGACCTTGCCGCGGTCGGTGAAGAACAGCAGGTCGTCCATGGTGTTGCAGGTCAGGATGTGGCGGACGACGTCCTGCTCGCGGGTCGGGGCGCCGCGCACGCCGCGGCCGCCGCGGCGCTGGGTGCGGTAGACATCGGGCGCCTGGCGCTTGATGTAGCCGCGGTCGGTGAGCGTGATCAGCACGCGCACGTCCGGGATGAGGTCCTCGTCGCTGACCTCGCCGTTGGCATCGGGGATGATGCGGGTGCGGCGCTCGTCGCCGTACTTCTCCTTGAGGTACTTGAGGTCCTCCTTGATCAGGTGGAGCACCTTGCGCGGGTTGGCGAGGATGTCCTCCAGCTCGGCGATCAGCTTGATGACCTCCTGGTACTCGTCCTCGATCTTCTTGCGCTCGAGGGCCGCGAGGCGGCCGAGCTGCATCTCGAGGATCGCGTTGGCCTGCGCCTCGCTGAGCTTGAAGTTGCTTATGAGGTTGTTGCGGGCCGAGTCGCGCGTGCGCGAGTTGCGGATGGTCTGGATGATCGCGTCGAGGTTATCGAGCGCGATCTTGAGGCCCTCCAGGATGTGGGCGCGGGCGCGGGCCTTCTCCAGCTCGAACTCGGTGCGGCGGCGGATCACCTCGCGGCGGTGGTCGATGTACTCCTGGAGCAGGCGCTTGAGCGGCAGCAGGCGCGGCTGGAGCCCGCCCTCGACGAGCGCGAGCATGTTGACGCCGAAGGTGGTCTGCATCTGGGTGTGCTTGTAGAGCGCGTTGAGCACCTTCTTGGGCTGCGCGTCCTGCTTCAGGATGACGACCAGGCGCATGCCGGAGCGGTCCGACTCGTCGCGCACGTCGCGGATGCCCTCGATCTTGCGCTCCTTGGCCAGCTCGGCGATGCGCTCCTGCAGCCGGGCCTTGTTGACCTGGTAGGGCAGCTCGGTGACGACGATGTTGAACGCGCCGCGGGCGGCCTCCTCGATGTGCGCCTTGGCGCGCAGGGTGATCTGGCCGCGCCCGGTGCTGTAGGCGTTCATGATGCCTTCGGTGCCGAGGATCAGGCCGGCGGTGGGGAAGTCCGGCCCGGGCATGATCTTCACCAGGTCCTCGACGGTGGCATCGGGGTTGTCGATCAGGTAGATGATCGCATCGCACAGCTCGGTCAGGTTGTGCGGCGGGATGTTGGTGGCCATGCCCACCGCGATGCCGGCGGCGCCGTTGAGCAGCAGGTTCGGCAGCCGCGCCGGGAGGACCGTCGGCTCGCGGAAGGTGCCGTCGAAGTTGTCGCGGAAGTCGACGGTGTTCTTCTCGATGTCGATCAGCATCTCCTCGGCGATCGGGGTCAGGCGGCACTCGGTGTAGCGCATCGCCGCCGGCGGGTCCCCGTCCACCGAGCCGTAGTTGCCCTGGCCGTCGATCAGGGGGTAGCGCATGTTCCAGGGCTGCGCCAGGCGCACCAGCGCGTCATACACGGCGACGTCGCCGTGGGGGTGCATCTTGCCGAGGATATCGCCGACGACGCGGGCGCTCTTCTTGTAGGGCTGGTTGGCGCGGATGCCCATGTCCCACATGCCGTAGAGGATACGGGTCTGCACCGGCTTGAGGCCATCGCGCGCGTCGGGGAGGGCCCGCGCCACAATCACGCTCATCGCGTAATCGAGGTACGCAGTGCGCATCTCCTCGGTGATGTTGCGCGGCCTGACGATGCCGATCTCCATAGGTGCTCCTAGACACGATCAGCGGCGGCGAGAGGCCGCACGCTGATGCAACATTTCGATCTCGATTCTCCGCATATTATACCGCAAAAACGGGTTATTGTCCACTATTTTCGAACATTTGTTTGCGGCGTCTCCCGCGGGGAGACGGGCGCTGCGCCGCCCCTCGGCCACCTGCCGGTGGAAGCGGAGCGGGCGCGATCAGGAGCCGTCACCGTTCGCCTGTGGGGCGGCGGGAGGAGAGTGCAGCGACTGGTCCGGGGCGGGGAGCCCGCGCACCGCCACCGGCCCGAACCCGAGGTAGTCGCAGGCGCTGAGCTGGTAGTAGACGCCGTCCACCAGGCCCTGGGTGGCGGCCGCCCAGTCCTCGGGGCGGTGGAGGTGGCCGTAGACGCAGGCCGCGGCGCCGGCGGCGCTGATGCGGCGGGCGAACTCGGTCGGCCGGCCGTCGATGAACGGCGGGTAGTGGATCATGACCACGATCGGCCTGCCGTCGGCGGCGAGCTTCCCGGCAGCGGCGAGCGCCCGGTCCAGCCGGCCGAGCTCGCGGTTGTAGATGCGCATGTCGGTCTCGGGCACGAAGCCGGGCGTGCCGGGCGCGACCCAGCCGCGGGTGCCGCAGATCACCGCCTCGCCCGCATCGTGCGCATCGGCCTCGACGACCGCGATGCTGGGGGGCAGGCGCGGGCGCAGCGGGCCGGCGCGGTCCCACCAGTAGTCGTGGTTCCCTTTGCAGAGCACCTTGCGCCCGGGGAGCGCGTCGAGCCAGAGCAGGTCCGGCAGCGCCTGCTCGAGGCGCATGGCCCACGAGATGTCCCCGGCGACGAGCACGACGTCCTCGGGGCCGACGCGCTCGCGCCAGGCGGCGGCGATTCGCTCGGGATGGTTGCGCCAGCGGCTGCCGAAGATATCCATCGGCTTGGGCTGCACGCTGGAGAGGTGTAGGTCGGATATCGTCCAGAGCATGGGCACCATTATACCAGCCGCCCCGCCTACCACCGCGCGTCGTTTCGCGCCGCGCAAAGCTGATAAGAACGTGATAGCGATCATAGTTTATGGTGCCACCCGCCCTCTATAATGGCCACAAGGAACGAACGAGGGGCAGGGCGTGGAGAGGCAGCTATGAGCGCGGCGACGAGTACGGTCGAATATCTGCGGGCGGTGCCGGCCTTCAGCGGGCTGAGCGACGCCCAGCTGCAGATGCTGGCGCGCAGCGTCGGCGAGCGGAGCTTCGCGCGCGGCGCGCCGATCTTTCACCAGGGGAGCCGCGGCAGCGAGCTGTACATCATCGTGCACGGCCAGGTGCAGATCTTCACGACCAGCGAGGCCGGGCAGGAGCTGACGCTGCGGATCATGTGCGCCGGCGACTTCTTCGGCGAGCTGGCGCTGCTCGACGGCCTGCCCCGCTCGGCGGGGGCGCGGGCGATGTGCAAGACCTCCACGCTGACTCTGAGCCGGGCGGCCTTCCTGCACACGATCAACACCTGCCCGCCGATCGCGGCCGCGATCCTGGAGGTGATGGCGGCCCGGCTGCGCCAGAGCACCGCCTACGTCGAGCAGCTCGCGCGGCTCTCGGCGCCGCAGCGGGTGGTGCGCCAGCTGCTCAGCCTCGCGGAGCACCACGGCGTGAGCGATGACGAAGGGACGCGCATCGCCATCCGGCTGACGCAGGACGACCTCGCCAGCCTGTCCGGGACGACGCGCGAGACCGCGAACCGGGTGCTGGCGAGCCTTCGCGACCAGGGGCTCATCCGCGTGGAGCGGACGCAGGTGCGCATCCTCGACACCAGCAAGCTCTCCCGATTACTGGAACACTTCGAAGGCTGAGCGTCGAACATCCGGCCCCGGGCGTCGGGATGTGCGAGCATCCCGTGTTTCCGCGCACCGGTGTTCGAACGCTGCACGGTGAACGGAGGTCACCACATGTTCTATCTGTTCCTGCTGGCCCACCTGGTTGCCGACTTCGTCTTCCAGCCGTACTGGCTGGTGGAGCGCAAGCGGTACTGGCACGGGCTGGCGCTGCACTGCGGCATCGTGCTGGCGTGTATGCTGGGGCTCGGGCTGCTGGACCGCGCGGCGCTGCAGCTCTGGCCGGCGATGCTCGCGATCACCGCCATCCACTTCGGCGCGGACTGGTGGAAGGTGAACCACGGGCACCGCATTCCCGGCCCGCCGATCGTCCCGTTTCTGCTGGACCAGGTGATTCATGTGGCGACGATCGCGGCCGTGCTGCCGCTGGCGCTGCCGTCGTCGCAGGTGTGGGGGCTGGCGGGCTCGCCGGCGTCGATGGTGGCGATCTATGTGTCGGCGTACATCGTGGCGCTGCTGGCCACGCCGATCGCGGTGATGGTGTGGCTGGACCCGAAGGCCGAGAAGCAGCCGCTCGCCGGCTGGGCGCGCATCCGCTCGCTGCTCGCGGGGGCCGCGGTCGTGTCGCTGGCGCTGTACGCCGGGGCGATAGCGCTGCCGGCCACCCTGCTCGGGCTGGCGGTCGTGGTGCGCAGGCCGCTCTCGGCGCACCCGCTCGACTCGATGGAGGGGATGCTAGTGGTGATCGGTGTGGCGGCGATGCTGGGGATGCTGCTGCAGGTGGCGCTGTAGGCCCTGGGCGCTATTTGGCGAAGGCGCGGCCTACCCTCTGCCGCAGCCAGCGCAGCTCCTGGGCCGCCGCGCGGGCGAGCCCACGGGCGATGAAGATCGGCGGCGCCGCTCCCCCGAAGGCGCCGCCGATCGCGTAGAGGGTGCGGAGCGATGTCCGCCGCTCGTGGCTGAGGGCGTAGATCGGCTCCCAGAAGTCCGGCTGCAGCTTGGCCTTGAACGCATCTAGGCCCACGAAGTTGTAGAACCGGCGGCCGTGCGCCCGCACCCAGGCCAGCGCCATACGCACCAGCGGCGAGGGCACAGTCTCGGCGCCGTTCGCGCGGCGCGAGAGGGGCGCGAGGCCGAGGGTGACGTACTCGCTGCCGAGCTCCGCAAACGCCCGCATCGCGCTGTCCACCAGGAGCTCGGCGGTGCCGTTGGGGGCCGAGCGGCCGCGGATGATCTGCTCGATCAGCCAGCCGGCGCGCTGCGGGATGGGCGTCGCCACCAGGAAGCCGACCATCTCGCCCGCACGCCGCGCGATGAACACCCAGCGGTCGTCGAGCGCGCCGAGCGTCTCGGGCTCGATCAGGAAGTGCATCGGCGGCAGGCCGCGCCCCGCGAGCCACTCGGCCAGGCAGCGGCGAAGCGCGCCCACGTCGGGCCGGCTCCCCGGCGGGAATGCAGCGACTGTCACCCGCTTGTTGCGCGCCCGCGCCAGCTGCGCCCGAAGCGACGCCTTGCCCGCCACGATCTCCGGCCAGCGGCCGGGGCGCCAGACCGGCTGAGCGCCGAGCAGGAGCCGCGCCAGCGGGCCGTGCGGCGCCAGCGCTTCGGCCAGCCGATCCTGGGCGCCGAAGTAGCAGACCCTACAGCTGTGGCGCCGCGCCTCCGCCTCGTAGGCCAGCGCCGTCTCCTCAAGCCGCTCGGGCGCGCAGATCGGGGCGCCCGCCACCACCCACACCCGGCCGGCGGGGGCGTACCCCACAACCCCCGCCCCGTCCGGCGCGAACCAGTGGGCCATGCCCGGGTTGAGGATCTGGTAGGCCATGCTGTTCCAGCCGTAGCGCAGCACCAGCTGGCGCGCCCGATCGCTCATTGGGCAGCCTACCCCCACCTGGTCAGAATCGTCTCGCGCTGGAACAGCCCGGTGGCGCCCCAGACCGACAGCGCGGCGATGACGCCGAGGATGACAGCCATTCCTAGTGCGAAGGCCGGGCTGAGGACGATGACGCCGACGAGCTGGCCGAAGAACAGCCCCAGCAGCGGCACGACCGCGACGGCCGAGACCTGCTGCGCGGTGCGCGGGTCGTTCACGCGGGACGAGATCGCCACGCAGGCGGCGATCATGATCAGCGCGAGCGATGGGGTGCAGAGGATCAGCGCCAGCAGCCAGCCGGGCGACACGATCGCGGCGAGCACCTGCGGGCTCACGGCGACGAGCGCCATCCCGCCGACGAAGATCGCGGCCCCCACCCAGGTGATGGCGACGGCGGGGATCAGCGCGACCAGGCTCTTGCCGAGCAGCAGCTCCCAGCTGTGGATCGGCGCGGCCAGCAGCGGCTCGAGGGTGCGGCGGGTCTTCTCGCCGACGATGCTGTACGAGGCGATCACGCTGGGGACGATCAGCGGCGTGAGCAGCAGCAGCAGGCCGAACTGGCGGCCGATCACCGCCTGGCCCAGCTCCAGCGTCGAGAGCCCGGCGAGCGCCGGGTCGGCGAGCGCGCCCCCCAGCTCGCTGATGTCGTCGTCGGGCGACTGGCCGACGGCGAAGGTGATGATCACCGGCATCAGCGCGAGGAGCAGCGGCGGCAGGAGCGTGCTGAGGATGAGCGAGCGCTCAGTGAGGAGCTCCCGCCACTCCTTGCTGAGAATGATCCAGGCCTTGTGCATAGCGTTTCTCGCGCTACCCCGTGGCTGCGTCCGGCGGCCGCTCGCCGGAATCGCTGCGCACGAGCTCCAGGTAGACGTCTTCGAGCGAGTGGTCGAGCGGCTCGACGTAGCGGACGCCGGCGCCGGCCGATACGAGCGCCTGGACCAGGAGCGGGTTCTGGGCGTCCGGGTCGTCCAGCGTGACGGCGATGCCGCCCTGGCGCAGCTCGGCGGCGCGAACGAACGGCAGGCGGCGGATGGGCTCCAGCCAGCGCTCGGGGCTCTGGGCGAGGCGCACGAGCGTGCCGCGCCCGAACAGCCCGGCGCGCAGGTTCCGCGGGGTGTCGACCCGCAGCAGGCGGGTGCGAAAGACGCCGATCAGGTCGCACAGCTCGTCGGCCTCGGGCAGGTTGTGCGTGGTGAGGAAGATCGTCCGGCCGGCCGAGCGCAGGCTCTTGATGAACTCGCGCACCGTTCGGGCCGCCTCGGGGTCTAGCCCGGCGCTCGGCTCGTCGAGGAACACCACCTGCGGCTCGTGGAGCAGCGCGCGCGCGATGGCGAGCTTCTGGCGCATGCCCTTGGAGAAGCCGCCGACCGGGTCGTCGCGGCGGTCCCACAGATCGAGCAGGCGCAGGTAGCGCTCGGCCTGCGCCTCGGCCGTGGCGGCGTCGAGGTCGTAGAGGCGCCCGAAGAACAGGAGGTTCTGGCGGGCGCTGAGCCTGTCGTACAGGCCGGGGTTCTCGGTAAGGATGCCGACGCTGCGGCGGATGGCGTGGTCCTGAGCGCCGAGCTGGTAGCCGGCCACGGTGGCGGTCCCCGCGGTCGGGGCGATCAGGGCGGCGAGCATGCGCACGGTCGTGGTCTTGCCCGCGCCGTTGGGTCCGAGGAAGCCGAACACCGAGCCGGCGGGGATGGAGAGGGTGAGGTCCTCGACTGCTACCCGGGTGCCGAAGGTGCGGGTGAGCCCGCGGGTCTCTAGAGCATTCGTCATACGACTTACGCGGCCGTCCGAGCGGGCCTCCGAGGCAGGCCCTCCGAGATCCTTTTCTCGGCGCAGAGCGGCGGGAAGAGGGAGGAGAAGCTTCGCCTCCCCGAGCCCTTGCGGGGGGTGCGGGAGCGAGGCCACCGCGTAGCCATGGCCGTAGCCAGTAGCCAGCACGGCATCGGCAGCGATGAGCTGCGGCGGCGCTGGCTACTGGCTACGCTCTGCTGGCCCTGGCTACTCCAGGTACCCGCGCAGGCCGCGGCCGTAGTGGGGGTGGCGGAGCTTGCGCAGGACGCGGGCCTCGATCTGGCGGATGCGCTCGCGGGTGATGCCGAACTCGCGCCCGACCTCCTCGAGCGTGCGGTAGTGGCCGTCGTACAGGCCGTAGCGCAGCTGGATGATCCGGCGCTCGCGCTCGGGGAGCTTCTCGAGCGCGCTCTCGATCTGCTCGCGCAGGATGTGCTGCGAGGCGTTCTCCATCGGCGTGCTGGCGCGTCCGTCCTCGATGAAGTCGGCCAGCACCGAGTCCCCCTCGGCGCCCACCGGAGTCTCGAGCGAGATCGTCTGGCGCGAGGCCTCGAGCACGCGGCGGACCTTCTCGGGCGGGATGTTCAGCTCCTGGGCGATCTCCTCCGGCGTCGGGTCGCGGCCCGTTGTTTGCTGGATGCGGTTGCTGGTGCGCATCACGCGGTTGATCGTCTCGCCGACGTGGACCGGGAGCCGGATGGTGCGGCTCTGGTCCGCGATCACACGGGTGATCGCCTGGCGGATCCACCACGTCGCGTACGTTGAGAACTTAAAGCCCTTGGTGTAGTCGAACTTCTCGGTGGCGCGCATCAGGCCGATGTTGCCCTCCTGGATGAGGTCCAGGAGCGACATGCCGCGGCCGATGTACTTCTTGGCGATGCTGACGACCAGGCGCAGGTTGGCCTGGATGAGCCGCTCGCGGGCGCGCTGGCCCTCCTGGACCCAGCGCTGGAGCTGGATGCGCTCCTCGGGGGTACAGTCCTCGTTGCGTAGGCGCTCCAGGGCCTCCTCGCCGCGCTCGACCTGCTGCGCGAGCTGCATCTCCTCCTTGGCGGTCAGCAGGTGAACGCGCCCGATCTCGCGCAGGTACACGCGGACCGGGTCATCGGCGGCGACCTCATCTGCTTCGAGATCGAGCTCTTCCTCCGTCTCAGCGTCGTCGGCGTCATCCGCGGATGGGCTGGCCATCTGGTATGCGGCGTCGAGCGGCTCGCCGGCGGCGCGCTCGAACAGGTGCTCGATTGTCTGCCGTGCAGGTTCGTTGGAAAGGGGGTGGCGGGGGGGGCGGGTGGGTCGCTCTGCCTCGCGGGCCGTGGACATCAACAGGTCGGAGGTTCTGTTCACATCCCACCGCTTTCTATGCTAACAGCGCGTGATCTTATGCAAACTGTACCATAGCACAAAATAGCGCTCGCAGCAAGGGCTATTTCGGACTAGTACCTGCTGGTCGTTCGGCAGCCTTGGGCGCAGGCGGTGGGGGCGCGGAAGCCCGTGCTATAATCACGGCTAGCATTGAGTGGATAGGGAGGAGTGCTATGCAAATCTATCTCGATACCGCCAACATCGGCGAGATCCGCGAGGCGGCCAGCTGGGGCATCATCAGCGGCGTGACCACCAACCCGACGCTTATCGCCCGCGAGAAGGGCGCCGACTTCAAGGCGACGATCAGCGAGATCGCGACGCTGGTGGACGGGCCGATCAGCGCCGAGACGACGTCGCTGGATGCCGAGGGCATGATCCGCGAGGGGCACGAGTTCGCCGGGTGGCACCCGAACGTGATCGTCAAGGTGCCGAGCACCACCGAGGGGCTGAAGGCGGTGTACCAGCTGGCGAAGGACGGCATCCGCTGCAACGTGACGCTGTGCTTCAACGCCAACCAGGCGCTGTTCGCGGCGCGGGCCGGGGCGTTCATCATCAGCCCGTTCGTCGGCCGGGTGGACGACATCGGCGTGGACGGGATGAACCTCATCCGCGAGATTGTGCAGATCTACCGGAAGCATGACATTAAGACGCTGGTGCTCTCGGCCTCGATCCGCCACCCGCGCCACATCGTCGAGAGCGCGCTGGCGGGCGCCGACATCGCCACCTGCCCGTTCAAGGTGCTGGAGCAGAGCATGAAGCACCCGCTGACGGACCGCGGCATGGAGCAGTTCCTGAAGGATTGGAAGGCGCGTCAGTAGCGATCGCGCAGGTGGGAACGTTACACATCGGAGGGCGAGAAGGTCGCACGTTTGGGTGATGTGGAGCGCAGGGCTGCTTCGACACCGCTCAAGACGTGTCATGTGCGACGTGTAGCGAGTAAGGATCACCAGATGACGGCATCAGCCACCGATATTGACCAGCTCTCCATTAACACCATACGCACCCTCTCGATCGACGCGGTGCAGGCGGCGAACTCGGGGCACCCGGGGCTGCCGCTGGGCGCCGCGCCGATGGCCTATGTGGTCTGGACGCGCTTTCTCCGCTTCAACCCGCGCGACCCGCGCTGGCCGAACCGCGACCGCTTCGTGCTCTCGGCCGGGCACGGCTCGATGCTGCTGTACAGCCTGCTGCACCTGACCGGCTACGACCTGTCGCTGGACGAGCTGAAGCGCTTCCGGCAGTGGGGCTCGAAGACGCCCGGCCACCCGGAGAGCCACCTGACGCCGGGCGTCGAGGTGAGCACCGGCCCGCTCGGGCAGGGCTTCGGCAACGGGGTGGGCATGGCGATCGCGCAGGCGTTCCTGGCGGCGCGCTACAACCGCCCCGGCCACGAGCTGTTCGACAGCTACATCTACGCGATCGTCTCGGACGGCGACCTGATGGAGGGCGTGGCGGCGGAGGCGGCCAGCCTGGCGGGGCACCTGAAGCTCGGCCGGCTGATCTACCTGTACGACGACAACCACATCTCGCTGGACGGGCCGACCAGCCTGGCGTTCACCGAGGACCGCCTGAAGCGCTTCGAGGCCTACGGCTGGCACACCCTGCAGGTCGAGGACGGCAACGATCTCGCGGCGATCGAGGCGGCGGTGCGGGCGGCGCAGCAGGACGAGCGCCCCTCGCTGATCGCGGTGCGCACGGTGATCGGCTACGGCAGCCCGAAGGCCGGAACCTCCAAGGTGCACGGCAGCCCGCTGGGGCCCGACGGCGTGCGGGCGACCAAGGAGGCGCTCGGGTGGGACCCGGACGCGCAGTTCCTCGTGCCGGGCGAGGTGCTCGAGCACATGCGCGCGGTCGGCGAGCGCGGCGCGCGGCTCGCGGAGGAGTGGCGGGCGCGCTTCGATGCCTACTGCCAGGCGTTCCCGAAGGAGGGCGAGGAGCTGCGGCTGGCGCTGGCCGGGAAGCTGCCGGAGGGGTGGGACGCGGACCTGCCCAGCTTCGACCCGGCGGGCGGCGACGTGGCGACGCGCAACGCCTCGGGGAAGGTGCTCGAGGCGCTGGCGGCGAAGATCCCCTGGCTGATCGGCGGCTCGGCGGACCTCTCGGAGTCGACCAAGACGCCCTACGCGACCGACGGGAGCTTCCAGCCGGGGAGCTACGCGGAGCGCATCATCTGGTTCGGGGTGCGCGAGCACGCGATGGGCGCGGCGCTGAACGGCATGGCCGCCCACGGCGGCGTGCGGGCCTACGGCGGCACCTTCCTGACCTTCTCGGACTACATGCGCGGCGCGATCCGGCTCGCGGCGCTCTCGGGCCACGCGGTGACCTACGTCTTCACCCACGACAGCATCGGGCTGGGCGAGGACGGGCCGACGCACCAGCCGGTCGAGCACCTGGCGGCGCTGCGGGCCATTCCGAACCTGACGGTGATCCGCCCGGCGGACGCGAATGAGACGGTGGTGGCCTGGAAGGTGGCGCTGGAGCGCACCGACGGCCCGACGGCGCTGATCCTGAGCCGCCAGAACCTGCCGGTGTTCGACCGGGCGGGCATGGGCGCGGCGGACGAGTTGCGGCGCGGGGCGTACGTCCTGAAGGAGGCCGAGGGCGGCGCGCCGGAGATCGTGCTGATGGCGACCGGCTCGGAGGTGGGGCTGGCGCTCGACGCGCAGGCGGAGCTGGCGAAGCAGGGCGTGCGCGCGCGGGTGGTGAGCTTCCCGAGCTGGGAGCTGTTCGAGCAGCAGCCGCCGGAGTATCGCGACTCGGTGCTCCCGCCGGACGTGCCGGCGCGGCTGTCGATCGAGGCCGGGGTGTCGCAGGGGTGGCACCGCTGGGTCGGCAGCCAGGGGGCGGTGATGAGCGTGGAGACCTTCGGCGCCTCCGCGCCCTACAAGGAGGTCTTCAAGCGCTACGGGCTGACGGTGGAGGACGTGACCAGGCGCGCGCTCGAGCTGCTCGGGCGGGGCGGCGAGGCGACCGGGGGCTCGCGTGTGCCGGGCGAGCAGCCGGCCGGGCACGAGGGGCACTCCTGATCCACGGAGGGCACGGAGGACACGGAGGAGAATCTGCGGAGGGGCGCTGCACGCGGCGCCCCTCCGTGGATTCTGTGGACCTAACGGGTCGTGCGCCGGAGCAGGGTTAGCGCCAGCCCCACCAGCACCAGCGCGGCGCCGACGGCGATAGCGCCGAATGCCAGCGGGTTGCCGGCGGCGGCGTTGACCTCGGCGTAGTGCTGGACGGTCGGCTGGTAGGCCGACTGTGCCATCTGCGTGCCGGTGACGAGCGCGGCCAGGAGGACGCCGCCGAGCAGGGCGATGACGACGCCAGCGGCGATCAGGGCTTTGCCAAGCATAGCTACCTCGCTTGAATGCCTTCGAGGAGCAGGTCGATCCGGCGCGTGGCCACCTCGAAGAATGGCCGATCATCCGCGCGGAGCCAGTCGAAGACCGACATGAAGTAGAGGCTGCGCACCAGCGACGCGAGATCCTCGGGCGGGACATCGGCGCGCAGCTCGCCGCGCTCCTGGGCGGCGCGGACGAACGGGAGCAGCAGCTGGTCGAACGTGCCGATCCCCTGGTCATCCATCCACTGCATGTCCCGCTGCCGCAGGAGCTCGAAGGCGGTCAGCATCACGAGGTCGCGCCGCCCTTCGATATACCCGCCGAGCGTGTCGAAGATGAAGCAGATCTGCTCGCGGAAGCTCTGGCCGAGGAGGTCGGGGCGGGCGTCGAGCGCCGCGCGCAGCCGCTGCACCTGCACCCGGCCGAGGTGGCCGAGCACCGCGTCCTTGCTGGCGAAGTGGCTGAAGAAGGTGCCCTTGGCGACGCCGGCCGCCGCCGCGATCGCCTCGACCGTCGTCTCGTGGTAGCCGCGCGTGCGGAAGAGCTCGACGGCGACCTCGAACAGGCGCTGGGCGGTTGCGTCCTTCTGCTGCTGCCTGCGGCTCATCCGTTGCCTCCGGCCTGGCGGTTCTAGCTCGCCACGACCTCTTCTTCCCCCCGCGACGTAAGACGGCGGTTTCCTGAAGGGGCAGCCTCGCGGCGCCCTCCAACCGGTGAGTGACCGTGGTCAATGACCGCGGTACAATCATATGTGAAATTTCGGACGAATTGAATAGGTCTGTGGTTGTATTCCAACTAGCAGCGGCACAGCCGGTATGCTATAGTATCTCTTACCCCGGTGAGACAGCGGCCGGGAGAGGGTGCAGTAACAGGAGGCGGCAGCACTATGGTACAGCGCATCGAGGCGCCAGCAGCAAAGACGCTGCGTGACGGCAGATGTGTCACGATCCGGCCGATCGCCGAGCACGACGGCCCGGCGTTTCTGGCGTTCGGGCGGGCACTGCCGATTGATGACTGGCAGTACTTGGAGGACGACCTGCAGCGCCCGGAGATCGTCGCCCGGCTCGTCAACGCGCACCTGGCCGAGAACTGGCGCCAGTTCGTCGCCGTCAACGCCGGCGGCGAGATCGTCGGCTACAGCGCGGTGCGCCGCCTCCCCGGGTGGTCGAGCCACGTCGGGGACATCCAGCTGCTGGTCAGCGAGCCGTGGCGCCGCATCGGGCTCGGCACGGCGCTGGCGGAGACGATCTTCGAGGCCGCGCGCGACCTCGGCGTGGCCAAGGTGATCGTCGAGGTGCTCGAGCGCCAGCAGGCAGGCGTGGCGATCTTCGAGCGGCTCGGCTTCAGCGTCGAGGGGGTCTTCACCGGCCACGCTCGCGACCGCGCCGGCCGGCACCACAACCTCCTCATCCTGGCGTACCACATCGCCTGACACAAGCCGCGCGACGCCTGTCAGATGACGAGGCCGCCGTCGGCCTGGATGACCGCCCCGGTGACGAAGCTCGACTCGTCGGAGGCGAGGAACAGGTAGACGGCGGCGATCTCCTCCGGCGTGCCCATGCGCCGCAGCGGCGTGCGCTCCAGCACCGCGGCGACCACCTTCGCCGGCACGGTGCTGACCATCTCGGTGGCGATGAAGCCGGGGGTCACGGCGTTGACGCGGACGCCGCCCGGCCCCAGCTCGCGCGCCCAGGTCTTGGTCATAGCGATCACGCCCGCCTTCGCCGCGGCGTAGTTCGTCTGGCCGAAGTTGCCGTACAGCCCGACGATCGAGCTGGCGTTGATGATCGAGCCGCGCCCGGCTGCGAGCATGTGCGGCGCCACGGCCTGGGTGCACAGCCAGACGCCCTTGAGGTTGACGTCGATCACCGCGTCCCACTGCTGCTCGGTCATCGTGAGCATGCGCGCGTCGCGGGTGATGCCGGCGTTGTTGAGCAGCACGTCGATCCGCCCGCCCCACTCCACGGCGCGCCCGACCGCCGCCCGCACCGACTCCGCCTGCGCGACGTCGAGGTGAAGCGGCAGGGCCTCGCCGCCCGCGGCGGCGACCTCGGCGGCGGCCGACTCCGCCTGCGCGAGGTCGATGTCCGCCAGCGCCACCCGCGCCCCCTCGCGGGCGAAGGTGAGCGCGGTGGCCCGGCCGATCCCCCGCCCGGCCCCGGTGATGAGCGCTACTTTGCCCTGCAGTCGCATCTTGTTGACTCCGATCGGCGCTGCGTGCTATACTTATGCGCAAATTACATAGTAGCTCATCCAGAGGGGTGGAGGGACCGGCCCGACGAAGCCCCGGCAACCCCCGGCAATGTTCCGGAAGGTGCCAATTCCGGCAGCGCAAGCTGACAGATGAGTGCGTCTGAGACGTCCCTCGCGCAGCTGCGTGAGGGGTTTTTTTGTATATGCGGCCCGCGGCGCGGCGGTCCCCCTAGGCGAGAGGTTTCCATGAACAACAGGCAATCGAGCTACCTCGCGGCCCTGTGTGAGCGGGTGCTCGTCTACGATGGTGCGATGGGCACCAGCATCGACACCTTCAGCCTTACCGCCGAGGACTACGGCGGCGAGCGGACCTTCGGCGCGCGCGACTACCTGGTGATCACCAGGCCGGACGTGATCGAGGCCATCCACACCTCGTTCATGGAGGCCGGCGCGGACGTGCTCGAGACCTGCACCTTCCAGGCGACGCGCATCCGGCTCGAGGAGTGGGGGCTCGGCGAGCAGATCTACGCGATCAACCGCGCGGCGGCCGAGCTGGCCCGGCGCGTCGCCGACCGATTCGCGGCCCAGGACGGCCGCCCGCGCTTTGTCGCCGGCTCGATGGGCCCGACCGGCAAGCTGCCCTCCTCGAACGACCCGGCGCTCTCGGACATCACCTTCGCCGACCTGTCCGACATCTTCTGCGAGCAGGCGCTGGCCCTGATCGACGGCGGCGTGGACGTGCTGCTGGTCGAGACGAGCGTGGACATCCTGGAGGTCAAGGCCGCGCTGGACGGCATCCGCCGCGCGAAGGCCGAGCGGGGCAGGCCGGACGTGGCGGTGCAGGCCCAGATCTTCCTCGACCTCTCGGGCAAGATGCTGCTCGGCACCGAGATCCCGGCCGTGATCGCGACGCTGGAGGCCATGCCGGTGGACGTGATCGGCCTGAACTGCTCGACCGGCCCGGAGCATATGCGCGAGGCGATCGAGTACCTGTGCAAGCACTCGCGCAAGCCGATCTCCTGCATCCCGAACGCCGGCCTGCCGCTCGAGGTGGACGGCGAGACGGTCTTCCCGATGGAGCCGGAGCCCTTCGCGCGCACGCTCGGCGAGTTCGTGCGCGAGTACGGCGTCGCGGTGGTGGGCGGCTGCTGCGGCACGCGCCCGGCGCACATCCGCCGGCTGCGCGAGGAGATCGGGTTCGTGGCGCCGAAGGAGCGCGTGGTCGAGTACATCCCGAGCGTCTCCTCGGGGATCAAGGCCGCGGCGCTGCGGCAGGACGGCACGCTGACGCTGATCGGCGAGCGGGTGAACACCCTCGGCTCGCGCAAGGTGAAGCGGCTGCTGCTCAAGGACGACTACGACGGGGTGGTCGAGGTGGCGCGCGAGCAGGCCGACAGCGGCTCGCACATCCTGGACGTGTGCGTGGCGATGACCGAGCGCGCCGACGAGCGCGAGCAGATGACGACGCTGCTCAAGCGCCTGACGATGAACGTCGAGCTGCCGCTGGCGATCGACACGACCGAGGCCGATGTGCTGGAGGCGGCGCTGGCGATCTACCCCGGGCGGGCGCTGGTGAACTCGGTCTCGCTCGAGGGCGGGCGCGGCGAGAAGATCGACCGGACGCTGCCGCTGGTGGCGCGCTACGGGGCGGCGACGGTGGCGATGACGATCGACGAGGAGGGCATGGCGCACACCGCCGAGCGCAAGCTGGCGATCGCCAAGCGCATCGCGCAGATCGCGCGCGACGAGTACGGCATACCGCACGAGGCGCTCCTGTTCGATGTGCTGACCTTCCCGATCACGACCGGCCAGGAGGAGCTGCGGCGGGCGGCGATCGAGACGATCGAGGGCATCCGGCTGGTCAAGCAGCACATCCCCGGCTGCTTCACGACGCTGGGCGTGAGCAACCTGAGCTTCGGCGTGGCGCCGCACGCCCGCGCCGCGCTCAACTCGGTGTTCCTGTACCACGCGCGCGAGGCCGGCCTGGACACCGCGATCATCAACCCGGCGCACGTGCTGCCCTACGCCGACATCCCGGAGGAGCAGCGGGCGATCTGCGAGGACCTGATCTTCGACCGGCGCGAGGACGCGCTGGCGCGCTTCATCGCCTACTTCGAGCAGAACGCGGCGTCGAGCAGCGCCGAGAAGGCCGACCCGACCGCGGGCATGACGGTGGCGCAGCGGCTGCACTGGAAGATCGTCCACCGCAAGAAGGAGGGGGTCGAGGAGGACATCGACCTGCTGATGGCCGAGCGGATGGGCATCTCGGCGGAGGCCGTGCGGGCGGAGCGCGCCGCCCCGCGCGAGGACGCCGGCCCAACCCCGCGCGGCGAGGCGGCGGTCGACATCCTGAACAACGTCCTGCTGCCGGCGATGAAGGAGGTGGGCGACCTGTTCGGCAGCGGGCAGCTCATCCTGCCGTTCGTGCTGCAGAGCGCCGAGGTGATGAAGAAGGCCGTGGCCTACCTGGAGCAGTACCTGGATAAGCTGGAGGGCGCGACCAAGGGCAAGGTGGTGCTGGCCACCGTCTACGGCGACGTGCACGACATCGGCAAGAACCTGGTCAACACCATCCTCTCGAACAACGGCTACACGGTGTACGACCTGGGGAAGCAGGTGCCGCTCAACACGATCATCGAGAAGGCGGTGGAGGTGGGCGCTGACGCGATCGGCCTGTCGGCGCTGCTTGTGAGCACCTCGAAGCAGATGCCGCTGTGCGTGCAGGAGCTGCACCGGCGCGGCCTGAAGTTCCCGGTGCTGGTGGGCGGCGCGGCGATCAACAAGCAGTACGGCCAGCGCATCATGTTCGTCGGCGACGAGGAGCCCTACGAGCCGGGGGTGTTCTACTGCAAGGACGCCTTCGAGGGGCTGGAGACGATGGACAAGCTCTCCGACCCGCAGGTGCGGCCGGAGTTCGTGCACGCGACGATCGTCGAGGCCGCCCAGGCGCTGCGGCAGAAGCAGCGCGGGCGGGTGGCGCTGGACGAGCTGGGGCGGGCGAGCATCACCGGCGAGCGGGTGCGCTCGAAGGTGCGCCAGGACGTGCCCGTGCCGACGCCGCCGTTCTGGGGCGCGCAGGTGGTCACGCGCATCCGGCTGCAGGACGTGGTGGCGTGCCTGGACCGCAACGCGCTCTACCGCCTGCAGTGGGGCGCCAAGAACGCCAAGGGCGCGGAGTGGGAGCGGCTGCAGGCCGAGTTCGACCTGCGCGTGCGCGAGCTGGTGCGCGAGGCGGAGCGCGACGGCTGGCTGGAGCCGAAGGTGGTGTACGGCTACTTCCCGTGCCAGTCGGACGGGCACGAGCTGATTGTGTACGACCCTGCCTCTGTGAGGGCCAAGAACCAAGAGCAGAGGACTGACGGCGGCGCTCAGCCCGCGGATCTGGGCTCGCCGAGGGAGCTGACCCGCTTCGTCTTCCCGCGCCAGCCGGGGCGCGAGCGGCTGTGCATCGCCGACTACTTCCGCTCGGTGGAGAGCGGCGAGTACGACGTGGTCGCGCTGCAGATCGTGACCATGGGCACGCGGGTCGACGATCTGACCGAGGAGCTGCAGCGGGCGAACGACTACACCCGCTCGTACTTCATCCACGGCCTGGGCGTGTCGCTGGCCGAGGCGCTGGCCGAGTACACCAACCGGGTGATCCGCCAGGGCCTGGGGCTGAAGGGCGAGCAGGGCAAGCGCTACTCGTGGGGCTACCCGGCCTGCCCGGACCTGTCCGAGCACGAGAAGCTGTTCCGGGTGCTGCCGGCCGAGAAGATCGGCGTGACGCTCACCGAGGCGTACCAGCTCGTGCCGGAGCAGAGCACGGCGGCGATCGTCGTCCACCACCCGGAGGCCAAGTACTTCTCGATCGGGTCGGCCCGCGAGCGCGCCGACGAGGACGTGGCCGAGGTGGCCGCCTGAAGTGGCTCCCGGCCGTTCCTGCGGGGGTGAGAGCCTGCGACAGAGGCGCAGCGCTCCACCCCCGCCTCGTGTCAGAGGTCGACCAGGCCGAGCTGGGCGGCGCGGCTGACCGCCTCGGTGCGGTTGCCCACGCCGAGCTTGGCGAGGATGGCCGAGACGTGGAACTTGACGGTGCGCTCGCTGATCGTCAGCTCGGCGGCGATCTCTTTGTTCAGGCGGCCGCGCGCCAGGTGCCGCAGCACCTCGAGCTCGCGCTCGGTGAGCGCCTCCGGAAGCGCGGCGGCTGCGGGCTGGGCGGCGAGGGAGGGCTGCTCCCGGCCGGGCGCGGCAGAGTCCCGCTCCGCGGCGCTCTTCTCCCCCTCCTGGAGGCTGCGGAGCAGGCGCGCGGCCACCGCCGGCTGCAGCAGCGAGCCGCCCCCGGCGACGACGCGGATGGCCTGGAACAGCTCCTCGCGCGGGGCGCCCTTGAGCAGGTAGCCCTGCGCGCCGGCCTGCACCGCGCCGAGGATGCGCTCGTCGGTGTCGAACGCGGTGAAGACCAGCGCCCGCGCCGCCGGATTCGAGGAGCGGATGGCGCGCAGCGCCGCGACCCCGTCCATCCCCGGCAGCTCCAGGTCCAGCAGCACGACGTCCGGGGCGAGCTCGGCGGCCAGCCGAACCGCCTCGGGCCCGCTCGACGCCTGCCCGACCACCACCAGGTCCGGCTGGGTCTCGATCACGGCCACCAGCCCCTCGCGGACGATCGGGTGGTCATCGGCGATCAGGATGCGAATCGGCATGGGTTACACTAGCACGTTGCGCGTTACCACGTTGGCATGTTAGCGCGTGCGTGAGGGGATGTCGAGGCCGCGGTGGCGCGAGACGCCTGAGCGCCGGTGCGCACCGGCGCTTCAACGCGTAACGTTCAGGCTTCCGGATCGTAGCTGCAGACGATCAGCTCCTCGACGCTGCCGCGCTTGCGGCCGTCGCAGTTGATCTTGCGGCTCGCGAGCACCACCGATGTGTTCACCGCGCGCCGGTTGTTGGCGTACAGCTCGCGGCTGAGCGGCGTGGCCGAGTTGCTGAGCATCACGTAGACGCCGCGGTCAGCCAGGGCGGCGAACACCTCGGCCAGCCGGCGCTGGTCCTCGGGGCCGAAGGTCTGCCCGGTGTAGTGGGTGAACGAGGCGGTGGCGCTCACCGGCACGTAGGGCGGGTCGAAGTAGACCAGGTCGCCCGGCTCGGCGCGCTCCAGCACGGCGCCGAAGTCCTCCACCCGCAGGTCGACGCCGCGCAGCGCGACGCTGACCGCCCGCAGGTTCTCCGGGTCGCAGATCAGCGGGTTCTTGTAGTAGCCGAAGGGGGCGTTAAACTGGCCCTTGCGGTTGAGGCGGTAGAGCCCGTTGTAGCAGGTGCGGTTGAGGAAGATCGTGCGGGCGGCGCGCTCGATCTTGCTGCGCTTCTCGAACCCCGGCTCGCGGTCCCAGTTGCGGATCTGCAGGAAGTACTCCGCGTCCAGCCGCCGCTGGTGGTGCCAGCGCAGCGCCGTGATCAGCGACTCGACGTCGTCGCGGATCACCTCGTAGCAGACGATCAGCTCTTTGTTGTAGTCGCTCAGGGTGGCGCCGTGGCGCAGCCGGCCGCTGTTGTAGAGGTGGAAGAACAGCGCGCCGCCGCCGACGAACGGCTCGTGATAGCGGCGGAAGGCGCGCGGCAGCCGCCGCGAGAGCTCTGGGATGAGCTGCCCCTTGCCGCCGGCCCACTTGATGAACGGGCGCGCGGTGAGCGGCGCCTCGAGCGCGAGCGATGACTGAGACATTATTCCAACAGGCTCTTCTGCGGACGTTGCTGGCGCCATAGGGATCACCCGGCCGCTAACGTCGGAGGCGGAGACGGTCAGCGGATTATATCATAGCTTGTAGGCCACGATCAGCCCGTCGCGCACTGGGATGAGCGTCGAGATCCAGCCCGCGTCGGTGGTGAGCATGCGCGTGATCTCGCGCACCCCGACGGTGGACGGGTCCTGGTCGGACTCCTCAAAGATGCGCCCGTGCCAGAGCATGTTGTCGATGATCAGCACGCCGCCGGGGCGGAGCTTCTCGGCGATCAGCGGCAGCGAGGCCGGGTAGCCCTCCTTGTCGATGTCGTTGAAGATCAGGTCGAACGGGCCGGGCGTCTCGCGCAGGGCCTCGGTCGCCTCGCTGACCCGGTACTCGACGATGTCGTCGTAGCCCAGGGCGGCCAGGTGGCCGCGCGCCTGTGCCGAGAGGTCCTCGCTCCAGACGGTGTGGTACACCGTGCCGCCGCCGTTCTCGCGCACGGCGCGGGCGAACCAGGCGGTGGAGTAGCCGTAGCCGCTGCCGAGCTCGAAGATGCGGCGGGCGCCGATCATGCGCGCGATCTGGTAGCAGACGTAGCCGGAGGCGGGGCCGATGATCGGGAAGCCGTTCCGGCGGGCCTTCTCCTCCATCGCCGCCATCTCGGCCGGGCGCGGCGGCACCAGGCTATCCAGATACTCCTGCACATAATCTGGCACCGGGTCGGTGGGCATGGGTCCCTCCTCTCGTCGCGGTGGGCGCACGCTGAGGATACCACGCGCCGCCCGCGGGCGCAACGGGCCGGATGAAATGACAGAGGCCATGTGCTATACTTTAGCAAATGAGCCTTTACCCGATTAGGAATAGCAGAGGGTCGCTATGTCCCTGCTCCCCACCGCAACCGTCGCCGACATCGCGCGCCACGCCGGGGAGAGCGTGACGCTGGCAGGCTGGGTGGCCGGCAAGACCGAGAAGGGCAAGCTGGTGTTCATCCGGCTGCGCGACGGGAGCGGCACGATCCAGTGCGTGGTGTTCAAGAAGAATGTCTCCGAGGAGACCTTCGCCGCCGCGCAGCGGCTGGCGCTGGAGAGCTCCTGCCGCATCACCGGCACCGTGCGCGCCGACGAGCGCGCCCCCGGCGGCTACGAGATCGACGTCGCCGAGGTGCAGCTGGTCCACGTGCCGGCCGAGGAGTACCCCATCCAGCCCAAGGAGCACGGCATCGAGTTCCTGATGGAGCACCGCCACCTGTGGGTGCGCTCGGCCAAGCAGCACGCCCTGCTGCGCATCCGCGCCGAGGTGATCGCCGCCGCCCAGGAGTGGCTCAACAGCCAGGGCTTCGTGCGCTTCGACACGCCGATCCTCACGCCGGTGGCCGCCGAGGGCACAACCAACCTGTTCGCCACCGAGTACTTCGACCTCGGGCGCGCCTACCTGGCCCAGACCGGCCAGCTGTACGTCGAGGCCGGGATGATGAGCTTCGGCAAGGTGTACTGCTTCGGGCCGACGTTCCGCGCCGAGAAGAGCAAGACCCGCCGCCACCTGACCGAGTTCTGGATGATCGAGCCCGAGGTGGCCTTCGCCACCCACGAGGATAACCTCCGGCTCCAGGAGCAGTTCGTCAGCGCGATCGTCGGGCGGGTGCTCGAGCGCTGCCGGGAGAGCCTGCGGGTGCTCGAGCGGGACACGACGGCGCTCGAGCGCTGCCAGCCGCCCTTCCCGCGCATCACCTACGACGACGCGCTCGCGCTGATCGAGCGGCACCAGGGCGAGGTGGAGGGCGCCACGCCGATCCCGTGGGGCGAGGACTTCGGCGCGCCCCACGAGACGCTGATCGCCAGCAAGTTCGACAAGCCGGTGTTCGTGGAGAAGTTCCCGACCGCCGCCAAGGCCTTCTACATGCAGCCGGACCCGGATCGGCCGGAGGTGGCGCTGTGCGCCGACCTGCTCGCGCCCGAGGGGTACGGCGAGATCATCGGCGGCTCACAGCGCATCCACGACGCCGCCCTGCTGGAGCAGCGCATCCGCGAGCACGGCCTGAACGTAGACGACTACCAGTGGTATCTCGACCTGCGGCGCTACGGCAGCGTGCCGCACAGCGGCTTCGGCATGGGCATCGAGCGCTGTACGGCCTGGATCGCCGGTACGCACCACATCCGCGAGACCATCCCGTTCCCGCGCATGCTCTACCGGATGTATCCCTAGCGCGCCTGCAGCGCAAAGAGATGCCGGTGCCGGCGGCGGCGCGTTCCTGTTCCGCGCCCCGCCGTGCTAGCTACGGCCGCACACGCAGCTGCGTACCTGCTGCGGCCCCTTCGTCGTCCCGCGCCACACAAGGCTGAGGCCACGAGACCTGCCCATTGGACGACCCTAAGAACATGCGAGCCGACGACCCTCCGCCCCCAGATGGTCTGAACGACGATCTCCTGTACGATATTCTCGATAACCTCCCGGCCGCGGTGCTCGTCGTCGCCCTGCCGGACTTCCGCATCCTGGCGGTGAACGCCCGCGCCTGCGCCCGGCTCGGCATCCGCCTGGCCCCCGACCTGGTCGGCAAGCCCTGCGAGGCGGTCATCCCGCGCTTCGCCGAGGACGGCATAGCGCGCAGCTGGCTCGCGGCGGCCGGCCTGGACGCCGACGACTCACAGCGGACGCTGGTGACGGCCGAGGACCCCGGCGCCGCGCGGCGCTGGCAGGCCACCGCCCTGCGCGGCGCGTCGGGTGAGGTGGAGCGGCTGCTGGTCTACCGCATCGAGGGCCAGAGCGCCGCGCAGCGCCCCGATCAGCAGTTCGCCGCCAGCACACGGCAGATCGCCGAGGCGCTGATCTCGACGATCGACCGCGACCAGCTGCTGGACCTGATCCTCGAGCAGCTCCGCAGCGTCGTCGCCTACGACCAGGCGGCGATCATGCTGCGCGACGACGAGGGGTACTACATCGCCGCCGGGCGCGGCTTTCAGGATCGCGAGCGCGTGCTCAGCCTGCGCTTCAGCCGCAACGACCCGCTGTTCGGGGAGCTGGCCGAGCGGCAGGAGGTGATCATCCTGCGCGACGCGCAGCAGGAGGTGCAGCTGAAGGCGCCGGTCGGCCCGATCCGCGGCATGATGGGCGTGCCGCTGAGCGTGCAGGGCGAGATGATCGGCGTGCTGACGATCGACAGCTTCACGCCGAACCGCTACACGATGGCGGACGCCGCGCGCGCCAAGGCGTTCGGCGCCTACGCGGCGCTGGCGGTGCGCAACGCCGAGCTGTACCGCCAGGCGCGCGAGCGGTCGGCGCGGCTCGAGCAGGCGCTCGCCGACCTGCGGCTGGCGCAGCAGCGCCTGGTCCAGTCCGAGCGGCTGTCGGCGATCGGCGAGCTGGTGGCCGGGGTGGCGCACGAGCTCAACAACCCGCTCACCGCCGTGCTGGGCTTCGCGACGATCCTCCAGCAGCGGGCGCCCGCCGAGCTGCAGGCCGACGTCGCGCCGATCATGGAGGGCGCCAACCGCGCGCGGCGCATCGTCCAGAACCTGCTGACCTTCGCCCGCCAGCAGGCGGCGGAGATGGAGGAGGTGGACCTGAACCAGGCCGTGCGCCGCGTGCTCAACCTGTACGGCTACCTGCTGCGCAGCGACAACGTGATCGTCGAGGAGCGCCTGGCGCCAAACCTGCCGACGACGGTGGCGGACATGACCGCGGTGCAGCAGGTGCTGCTCAACCTGATCAACAACGCCCGACAGGCGCTGGATGGCTGGGAGGGCGAGCGCCGGATCGTGATCCGCACCTACCTGGGGGCCGATGGGGAGGGCGGCGAGCGGCTGGGGGTCGAGGTGGCGGACAGCGGGCCGGGGATCGCGCCGGAGCATCTGCCGCTGGTATTCGAGCCCTTCTTCACCACCAAGCCGGTGGGCGAGGGCACCGGGCTCGGCCTCTCGATCTGCTACGGGATCGTCAAGCAGTACGGCGGGGACATCCGGGTCGAGAGCGCGCCGGGGCAGGGCGCGCGCTTCACCGTCGAGCTGCCGGTGCGCCACGCGTACCCCGCTGAGGCGGATGCGCCGGAGCCGGGCGCGCCGCAGAGCACAGCGCCACGCCAGGTGCTGGTGATCGACGACGAGCCGACGATCGGCGCGCTTGTGGAGCGGGTGCTCAGCCAGCAGGGCTACCAGACGACGCTCTGCACCAACGCGGAGGAGGCCCAGCGCCAGCTGAGGCGCGGCGGCTACGACCTGATCATCAGCGACGTGCGCATGCCTGGGATCAGCGGGATGCAGGTGTACGATGAGCTGGCGCGCCACGCGCCGCACATGACCCAGCGGCTGCTCTTCATCAGCGGGGACACCGTGGGCCGCGCGACGCGCGAGCTGCTCGAGCTGAGCGGCTGCGCCTTCCTCGAGAAGCCGTTCGAGGTGCACGAGCTCGTGGCGATGGTGCAGAAAATGTTAGACGGGCCGCCGGAGTAGGGCGGCCCGCCGGGGAGGCTCTACGGTATGCGGGCGCGGCTGCCGACGACGCGCCGGACGCCGTCCACCATCGTCCGGCCGGCGTCGAGGTAGGCGGAGTAGACCACCGCGCGGCGCAGGGCGAGCGGCAGGGCCGCGATCAGCAGCGCGAGGGCGGGGATGTACCAGATCCAGCCGAAGGCGCTGCCGAGGAAGAACAGGGCCAGCGCCACGCCGAGCAGCACGTTCATCAGCGCCGCGCCGGGGCTCGGCACCATGCTGGGGAGCAGGTCGCGCAGATTGCCGAGAATGAGCAGCGCGCCCACCGCCAGCGCGAAGTAGGCCTGCATCCCCGCGCTGAGCAGCCCGCCGACGAGCGACAGGAGCAGCACCGCAGCGATGCCAACCGCGACGTATATGTAGATCGGCGGGATGCGCATCCCGCTGCGCCCCGCACTCCAGTTGCCATTGCCGTTATACATTGCTTCGTCCCCCTTGAGATGCGGCTGTCCGTGGCGCCCACCCGGCGCTGTGCGAGCCGTTCACGTATGGTACGTAGCCGGCGGGCCACTTGTTGCATGGCGAGCGCCGTCTCGAGTGACGCACCCTCTTACTCAGCGGGCTACTCGCCCCGCGCTCCCGTCCCGCCCAGCGACCCGGCGTGCTGTGGCACGCTGAAGCTGCCCAGCCGCTCATCCTTTCCATCGGAAGGTTCGGTGGGCCGCAGGCCATCAAAAGCTGCTTTCCACTGGGAGGTTCGGAGGGCCTACGGGCCCTCCAAGTTTTTTCTCGCCGCAGGGCGGCAAAACGAAGGAGATTCAGAGAGGCAAAGCCTCCTGAAAGCCCTCTGGGGTGCGGGCACGGCTACACGCCCCGCATCCCTGGCGGAGCGCGTCCGCGGATGCGGGGGCGACGGCGGCTTGCGGAGCTGAGGCGGCGCTTGGGCTACTGCCAGAGGCTCTTCCACACGTCCTGGACGGTGGTCTGGACGGTGGCGATCGTCTGGCGGATCGGGTCGGGCGACAGGCGCGCGTCGAGGCGCGTGCGGGCGTCCTCGATCACTTCGTGCAGAAGCTGGTGCGCGTACCGCCCGTACAGGCGCGTCAGATCGTCGGCGTAGTTATCGAGCAGGCTCTCGCGGTCGGCCGCGGATGGCGCCTCGGCGATCAGGCGCGCCAGTATCTCGCGGGCCTCGGAGCGGAAGTCTTCGGTTGACATATGGCTGTTCCTCCGGAGTACTATACCCCTAGGACGCTGCGCGGGCCGCAGAAGTTGCGCGGCGCCGGCGGCCTCATTCGTAGAGCCGGCGCAGCTGGGCCCGCCAGGAGGCGTCCGAGCGCAGGTCGGTGCTGTCGCTCCACTGGTCGATCGAGCCGATCAGTCGGCGCGACGCGATCCGCCGCACGTCGGGGTCCGCTATCTGCTCGCGCAGCGCCCCGGCGAAGCGCCCGCCGTAGATCACGCGGAACGGCCGGTCGAAGAACGAGGTGGTCTCGGCGGGCAGCGGCGCGGTGAGGCCGAGGGCGTTGTGCATCGCGGCCAGCTGCTCGTAGGCCGCAGCCAGGGCCGCGCCGCGCTCCTGCCAGCCCCGCGCCGCCAGGGCAGCCTCGAGCAGCGGCCGGATGGTCGCCGAGCAGCGCAGCCGGCCGAACGCCGTGCCGAACCACTTCGGGTAGGGCGCGTAGCGCCGCTCCATCAGGAAGCAGAGGAACATGATGTCGCGGGCCAGGCGGGCGCCGATCAGCGCGGAGCCGAGCTCGTCGCCCACGTGGCCGGCGCGGGGCATGAGGTGCTCCTCCTGCGCGATGCGCGTCCAGCCGGCGGCCAGCATGTACAGCCAGACGTCGCGCGGGTAGTAGGCCAGGCGCTCGCGCAGCGCCGTCAGCTCGCCGGTCCCGTCGTGGTGCACGGCGCCGGCGGTCAGCTCGAGCAGCTTCTGCGAGGGGATCGTGAGCCAATCGGCGGCGTCGAGCGGCGCGCCGGGCCGGAAGGCAGCCAGCTCCCACACGAAGCTGCTCAGCGTCACCGGGCGCACGCGGTGGTAGGCCCGCCCCTCGCCCGGCGTGTCGACGCCGCTCGGGACGAGGACCGGGAAGCCGGCGAAGGTCTCCGGCAGCCGCTCCTGCAGCACCGCCTCGATCCGCTGCGCCAGCGGCCCGTCCTCGTCGCGCAGGAAGATCTGCACCGCCGGCCCCCAGTCGTGGTCGGTGGACATGGGGGTGTCGAACCCGAGCACGTCGCTGCCGGGGCCGATGCGCGCCGCCGCGTAGGGCAGGCCGGGGAAGGCGGCGTCGAGGATCGGCCGCACGACCTCTTCGTAGAAGCGGCGGCTGAGCTCCAGGCCGGGGATGAAGCCCGGCTGGCCGGGCGCGGCGCTCACTTGCCGATCAGCTCGACCGTGACCCCCTGGGTCGCCGAGCGGTCCAGGAACAGGCCGCGCCGCCCCTGCGTGCCCTGGTGCAGGCTCGTCTGCGCCGGGGGCAGCCCGTGGTCCGCGGTGGTCTCGAGCGCCTCCTGGGCGTTGTCGACCGCCAGGCAGAAGTGGTGCAGGCCGGGGCCGCCGTTGGCGCGCAGCCACTCCCACAGCGGGCTGTCGTCGGTCAGCGGCTCGACGAGCTGCAGCTGCGTGTTGCCGAGGTCCAGGTGGGTCAGCAGCGCCGTGTCGTTGTTGACCTTCTCGCTGTAGAGCACCGGGAAGCCGAAGCGGTCGCGCCAGACGGCCAGGGCCGCCTCGGTGTCCGGCACGACGATCGCCAGGTGGTCAAGGCCGCGGAACATAGGGGTTTCTCCTTTATGACTTGCGCAGTCGGCGTCTGACACTGGAGGGGTTTGGGGAGGCTTCGCCTCCCCGGGAGTCCTTCTTTTGCCGCTCTGCAGCGACTTTGTCGCCGCAGAGCGGCGAGGAGAAAGATCTCGGAGGGCCAGCGGCCCTCCGCACCTCCCGGCAGGAATAACCAGCGGCCGTAGGCCCGTCACATCTCCCCAGAGGGAGGCCGCCGCGGGGGAAAGGGACGCTCGAGAGGGCTACGCCCCGCCGGATGTTCCGCCCTCCCCTGCCGCGATCTGGCGGACCCCCGCGAACGCCTGCGCCAGCGCATCGCGGTAGACGAAGTAGTCGCCGCTGTACGAGATGACATTATACCCGAGCGCCATCCACTCGGCGGCCTGCTCCAGGTTGCCGGGCTGGATTCCGGCCGCGAGGCCGTGCCGGCGGGCGACTTCCACCACCCGCCGCAGCGCCCCGAGGAACCGCTCGTCGTCGAACGCGCCGGGGATGCCGAGCGACTGGGTGAGGTCCGCCTGGCCGACCCACAGGATGTCCACGCCGGGCGTGGCGGCGATCGCCTCGAGCTGCTCCAGCCCCTCGCGGCTCTCGATCTGGCAGATGATGGTCGTGCCCACGTTCGAGCGCTCCATGAAGGCGCGCGCGTCCTCCTGCCGGAAGTCGCCGTGCGGCCCGCCGAGGATCACGCCGCGCCGGCCGGCCGGCGCGTACTTGGCGGCCTCGACCACCGCGCGGGCCTGGTCGGCGCTCCTGACGTTCGGCACCATGATCCCGAGCGCGCCGGCGTCGAGCGCGCGGGCGACGAAGTGGTAGTCGACCTGCGGGATACGCACGAACGGCGCCACCGGCGTGGCCTTGAACCAGGCCACCATATCGGCCACGTCGGCGATGTCGAAGGCGCCGTGCTCCATGTCGATCACGACGAAGTCGGCGCCGGCGGCCTCGAGGATCTTGGCGACGCCGCGGGTGCCGAACTCGAGGATCATGTGGCCGACGGGGACGCGCCCCTCGGCGAGGACCTGCTGCAGCCGGTTCGGTTTCACGATTGCTCCCTCCAGCGCGCGCGCAGGTCCGCCAGCTTGCGCTGGAATCCGGGCCGCGCCGCGACCTCGCGGTTCACTGTGTGGGCGGGCACCTCGCCGCGCAGCACGGCGAGCACGTTGCGGCAGGCGCCCGCGCTGTTCTCGCGCATGAGCTCGTCGGTCCAGGCGATCGCGTGCGGCGCGAGGATGACGTTCTCCAGGCGCGTCAGCGGGTCGTCGGCCGGGAGTGGCTCCTGCTCGAAGACATCCAGCCCGGCGCCGGCGATCCAGCCCTCCTGCAGCGCGCGGGTGAGCGCGGCCTGGTCGACGATCGGGCCGCGGGCGGTGTTGATCAGCAGCGCCGTCGGCTTCATCAGGCGCAGCTGCGCCTCGCCGATCAGATGGCGGGTGGCGGGGGTGAGCGGGCAGTTGATGCACACGAAGTCCGACTCGGCCAGCAGCGTCTCGAGCGGCACCAGCTCGACGCCGAGCTCGGCGGCGCGCTCCGGCGCGAGGTACGGGTCGAAGGCCAGCACGCGCTGCAGGTCGAAGGGCCGCAGCATGCGCGCGAGCTGCGCGCCGATGTTGCCCAGGCCGATCGAGCCGAGCGTGCGCCCGGCGAGGCCGGTGCCGGGATAGCGGCTCTTCTCGGCCCAGCGGCCGGCGCGCACCAGCCGGTCCTTCACCAGCAGGTGGCGGGTGAGCGCGAGCAGCAGCGCCATGATCCCCTCGGCCACCGGGCGGCGCACGGCGTCGGGCGTGATCGCCAGCAGCACGTCGCTGGCGGTGGCGGCCGGCACGTCGACCATGTCGTAGCCGACGCCCCAGCGGGCGATGATCGCCAGCCGGTCGACGCCGCGGAACGAGGCCGGCGTGTAGCGGCCGAGGAGGGAGATGACTGCGTCGTAGCGCTGGAGCAGCTCGGGCGGGAACTCGGCGGGCTCCTCGGGCATGAACTCGTAGGCCAGCGCCGGCAGCGGGCCGAAGTGCTCGGCCAGCTGCGGCTCGATCATCCCGCGCAGATCGGGCGAGACGCCGATGCGAAAGGTGGGTGCCACGTGGCTCACTCCTCTGCCTCTATGCGAACAAGCGCGAACGGCGGCAGCGCGACGGCGAGCTCCCCGTCCACGGCGAGCGGCTCTCCGGCCTGCGCCCGAAACAGATCCGGCGAGCGCATGGCCTGCTCGGCGCTCGACGCGTCCAGCGTCTGCACGCTGAGCGCGCCGCGGAGCCCGGACACGAGCACCCGCTGCGGCTCGTCGGCGAAGCTGGCCAGGAGCAGCCGGGTGCGCGCGCCGCGCTGCAGCGCGAGGCCATCGAAGCGCAGCGGCGCGCTCGACCGGGAGGCGACGACGTGGCCGCCGGCGAACTCGCCGACGTCGGCGAGGACGTGGTAGAGCGGGAACACCGCGCCGGGGATGGAGCGGAACAGGTCCGGCAGCGGCGAGCCCGCCTCGGTCTCCATCACGCCGCGCCAGCCGGTGGTCTCGTAGTAGGTGACGCTGGCGGCGCCGGCCTCGGCCAGGTACTTGATGCTGCCCAGCGTCCAGGCGGCGCCGTACAGCGACATCTGGCGCACGTCCACCTGCGGCGGCAGCTGGCCGGGCTCGGGCTCCGGGGCGGCGCCGGTGGCGTAGGGGTTGTGGCGCGGCATCAGCGTCACCGGGCTGATGGCGACCGGCAGGCCGGTCGTCTGCTGGGCGCTGCGCACGAGGGTGCCCTGGGCCTGGAGCGTCTCGGTGACCGAGGCCAGGTCGAACGCGTGGACCTGCGGGCTGACCGCGGTGCAGATGCGCTCCAGCAGCGCGGCGGGCGGCGGGTTCCGCCCGACGAAGATGAAGTCGGCGTTGCTGCCGGCGGCGAAGGGCGCGCCGGGCTGGTAGTCGGCGAGCCGGGCGCGCGCCGCGGCCACGATGCGCTCGATCGGCGTGCCGCCGAGCAGGCGCTCGTTCGCCGCGTACACCAGCCAGGCCGCGACCGGCGGGCGCAGGCGGTCCAGCAGCCGGCGGAGGGCCTCCAGCTCGCGCTCCGGCTCGTCGGGGAGCAGCAGGGCCAGCTCGAGGCCAACGCCGAGCGCCCGGGCCTCCTGGGCCGCCTGCGCCAGCGCCGCCTCCACATCCGGCCGCCGCAGGTCGAGGTCGGCGCGCAGGTGCGCCAGGCGCAGCGCCCGCAGCCGCGCCACCTCGCGCTCGCTCAGCGGCTGGCCGCGGCTCGCCCGCCCCAGGCCGATGGCCGGGAGCTGGCTGAGCGCCCCAGGCTCCAGGCTGAACGTCGGGGGCTGCGCGCTAGAAGCGGAGTATGGGGCGCTCGGCCCGGAGCGCGCGGCCTCAAGGGTCAGCGTGAGCGCCTGCTGGATGCGCGTCCCGGCCGGAACCTCGACCGGGAACGGCAGCCGCAGCGGCGTCGAGAACGTCTTGAACGAGGCGTCGGTCCAGTTGCGCTGGTCCTCCATCTCGAAGGCGTCGCCGTCCAGCTGGACCCGGGCGCGGACGCCGGGCTCGACCTCGTGGCTGAGGGCGCGGATATCGGTGAAGGGCCGCACCGGCTGGTCGGGGTCGATCGCCAGCGGCAGGCGCGCGTCCTGGACCGCGCCGTCCACGTGCTCGACGCGCATCTCCGCGCCGGCGCACTCGGCGGGGTGCAGCACACAGATCCCGATCCGGTTGCGCATGAACGTCGAGCGGGCCGTGCCGTCCATCTCGAACCGGATTGTGCCGTCCGGCTCACCGGTGATCGTCGCCGTCCAGCGAAAGTCGATCTCGTCCTGGCGGTTGTCGACGGTGTAGGTGATGCGGAACGCGTCCGGCTGGATTTCGAGCTGCTCGCCGGAGCGGACGCCGGGCACCGTGCCCCAGTTGCGGTCGCGCACGGCCACGTAGACGCGCCGGAGGATCTCGCGCGCGCCGAGCCGGACGTAGCGCAGGTCGCCGGCCTCATAGACCAGCGTGAGCGGGCCGGCCCGCAACGGCACCTGCGCGGGCAGCGGCTGGTCCACGCCGTACCACAGCACGCGAGTGGGGAGCATGTCGAGCCTCCTGCTGATCCACGGAGAATACGAAGGGCACGGAGCTACGGGGGACACGGAGAGCACGGAGCCACGGAGGACACGGGGAGCACGGATTACCAGCTGACTGAGCAGCGATGACCTTCCCTCCGTGTGCTCCGTGCCCTCCGTGGATCAGATAGCCGTCAGGCCGCCGTCCACCATGTAGAAGCCGCCGGTGCAGAAGATGGCCTCGTCGGAGGCCAGGAACACCGCGAGCGACGCGACCTCCTCCGGGCGGCCGAGGCGGCCGAAGAGCGTGAGCCGGTTGAGCTCCTCGCGCTGCTGCGGGTCGGCCAGCATCTCGGCGATCAGCGGCGTGTCGGTGGGGCCCGGGACGATGGCGTTGACGCGGATGCCGTCGCGCGCGTAGTCCGCGGCCATCACGCGCGTGAGCGCGAAGACCGCGCCCTTGCTGGAGCTGTAGGCGGTGTAGCCGGGCGCGCAGCCGACCATGCCGGTGGGCGAGGCGATGTTGACGATCGCGCCGCCGCCGCGCGACAGCATGGCCGGGATCGCGTACTTGGCGCAGAGCCAGGGGCCGCGGATGTTGACGGCGTAGGTGCGGTCCCAGACCTCCTCGGACAGCTCGTGGGCGCGGGCGTCCTGGCCGTGGAGCTGCACCGCCGCGTTGTTCACCAGGATGTCCAGGCCGCCGTAGCGCTCCACCGCCGCCGCCACCAGCGCCTCGACGTCGGCGCTGCGCGTGACATCCGTCCGCACGAAGGTCGCGGTGCCGCCGGCGGCCTCGATCGCCGCGGCCGCTGCGGCGCCGCGCTCGGCGTCGATCTCGGCGAGCACCACGCGGGCGCCCTCGCGGGCGAAGCGCTCGGCCATCGCGCGGCCCATGCCGGCACCCGCGCCTGTGATGATAGCGACCTTGTTCTGGAGACGCATGGCGCAGCCTTCCTCCTGATGATGGTGGCGTCTGAGGAGAGCTCGCGGCCCTCCTCGCCTCCCGGCTGAGCGGGGCGCGGGGGGCGCACCAGGGCGACTACATGGCTCGTGCTGCTGAGGGCGGATGCCTTCGGATGCGTGGTGATTGTATGCCCGGTGCGCCCGCGCTGTCAATCGCGGGCGGCGCCCAGCCTCTCCAGCTCCTCGAGCAGCGCCTGGGCCGGCGGCGAGAGCTGGCGGCCCCTGGCCCACGCCACGCTGTAGGTGCGCTCCGTGTTCGCGCCGCTCAGAGGGAGCGCCCGCAGCGTCCCGGAGGCCACCTCGCGCTCGACGGCGATCGCCTGCACCAGCGCCACGCCGATCCCGGCCTCGACGCTGCGCTTGATCGCCTCGGTCTCGCCCAGCAGGATCACCTCGTCGTCCGCGAGCGCCTCTGTGCCGAGCAGCCGCTCGACGGTGGCGTGGAGCGCCGAGCCGGGCTCGCGGGTGAGCAGCGTGCGCCCGCGCAGCTCGTCCAGCCCCACCTCGGTCCGGTCCGCCCACGGGTCGCCCGGCGCGACGATCACCACCAGCCGGTCGCGCATGAACGGCGCCGTGCTCACGCCCTCGCGCTCGGCGGGCGAGCCGACCAGCGCCAGCTCCACCGCGCCCTCCGCGACCATATCCAGCAGCTCGGCGGTGTTGCCGACGCTGATCCGCGACCGGAAGTGCCCGAAGCGCTCGCGGTAGCCGCGCAGCAGCCCCGGCAGCAGGTAGGTCGCGAGCGTGTGGCCGACGCCCAGCCGCAGCGTGCTGCTTGCCACCCCTGCGGCGGCGCGCGCGGTCTGGAGCGCCTCGTCGGCCAGCGCCAGCAGCCGTTCGGCGAAGGGGAGCAGCGCCTCGCCGGCCGGGGTGAGCCGCTGGCGGCGCGTCTGCCGGTCGATCAGCGGCGCGCCGACCTGGGCCTCGAGCGCGGCGAGCTGCTGCGAGACGGTCGGCTGGGTCATGTGCAGCAGCTCGGCGGCGCGGGTGAAGTTGCCGGTGCGCGCGACGACGGCGAAGATCCGGAGCTTGTGCAGATCAACCATATGTTCCTCACTGCGCGGTACGCCACTTGCATCAGCCTGAGTCGTGGCTTTGGAGAGAGAGCGCGCTATGTCAGTGAAGCCAGGATTTGCTCGTATCGTTTGGCTTGTTGTCCAGCTCAGCCTCGTCGCTCAGCTGTTGCCGGTTGCGGCCACGGCCGTGCCTGCGGAGCAGACGCCCGGGGCGCCGCAGCTCTGGCTTCCAACGCCGCCGGGTCAGCCCTGGCGGGTGATCCAGGGCTACGGCTGCGGCACGCACGACGACTGGGATCGCTTCTCGCTCGACCTGGCGGCAGCGCAGGGCCGGAGCGCGGGCGCGCCGGTCTACGCCGCGGCCAGGGGCAGGGTGCAGGCCTGGGTCCAGCCCAGCGGCACCCTGATCCTCGATCACGGCAACGGCTTCTACACCATGTACACCCACCTCTCGCACGCTGCCGTGGTCAGCTCGGGGCAGATCGTGGAGCGCGGCGAGCCGATCGGCCTGGTCGGTGAGCGCGGTACGCCCGGCGCGCCGCATCTGCACTTCACTGCCTACTACGCCCCCGGGCGCTGGGGCGGCGGGCCGCGCCAGAGCTTCCCGCTGCGCTTCGCCGACGGCTATCACCTGTCGGCTATCGGCGGCTGCGATCAGCACAGCGGCCGCGTGCTCGTGGCGGAGCAGCGCCGCGTGGCCGCCCCGACCTTCAGGCACTACCTGCCGCTCGTCCAGCACGAGCAGGCTGGTCGCCCGTTCAATAGATGATATCTATTGAATGTATTATAACTATCATTTTGAACAATAGGTCGTCTTCTGGTATACTTTGGGCATCCAGAAAGAGAGGTGAAGAGTATGAGCAACCTTGTGACGGACCCGTTCAACGCCCGCGCTCCGTTGAAAGTCGGCGGCAAGCAGTACATGATCTATCGTCTGGATGCAGTTGCGCGCCGGCTGGGCGTGGACCTCTCGCGGCTGCCGTTCTCGCTGCGGGTGGTGCTGGAGGCGCTGCTGCGCAACGTCGGCGACGGCTTCACGACGGCGGAGGATGTCGAGGCGCTGGCGAAGTGGACGCCGCAGAGCGCCGGCACGCGCGAGATCGCCTTCAAGCCCGCCCGCGTGCTGATGCAGGACTTCACCGGCGTCCCGGCTGTGGTGGACCTGGCTGCGATGCGCGACGCGATGCGGCAGCTGGGCGGCGACCCCTCGAAGATCAACCCGCTGGCGCCCGCCGACCTGGTGATCGACCACTCGGTCCAGGTGGACGCCTTCGCCAATGGCATGGCGCTGATTCTCAACGCCCAGTACGAGTTCGAGCGCAACCGCGAGCGCTACGAGTTCCTGCGCTGGGGCCAGCAGGCGTTCGATAACTTCCAGGTCGTGCCGCCTGCCACCGGGATCTGTCACCAGGTGAACCTCGAGTACCTTGCCAAGGTGGTGTGGACCAAGGAGGAGGACGGCGAGACGCTGGCCTTCCCCGACACGCTGGTCGGCACCGACAGCCACACGACGATGATCAACGGCCTGGGCGTGCTCGGCTGGGGCGTGGGCGGCATCGAGGCCGAGGCGGTGCTGCTCGGCCAGCCGCTGGCCATGCTGACCCCCGAGGTGGTGGGCGTGAAGCTCACCGGCCAGCTGCGCCCGGGCGCGACGGCCACCGACCTGGTGCTGCGCATCACTGAGATGCTGCGCAAGCAGGGCGTGGTGGACAAGTTCGTCGAGTACTGCGGGGCCGGCCTCAGCAGCCTGAGCCTGGCCGACCGGGCGACGATCGGCAATATGTCGCCGGAGTACGGCGCGACCTGCGGCTTCTTCCCTGTGGACGAAGAGACGCTGCGCTACCTGCGCCTCACCGGCCGCTCCGAGGAGCAGGTGCAGCTCGTCGAGGCCTACTGCAAGGAGCAGGGCCTGTTCCGCACCGACGACTCGCCGATCCCGACCTACAACGTGCTGCTCGAGCTGGACCTGAGCACGGTCGAGCCGAGCGTGGCCGGGCCGCGGCGCCCGCAGGACCGCGTGTCGCTCCCGGGCCTGAAGCAGTCGTTCTGGAATGCGATGCAGACCACCTTCGGCCGCGAGGTCCAGGCGCCCGCCGAGGCGCCGCGCCACCAGTACATGGCGTGGCTCGGCCAGGGCCAGGACGCCAAGGAGACGCAGCCGGCCACCAGCCGCTACAACCTGTACGCGAACAGCGAGACCGAGGTGCAGCTGCAGGACGGCACGCGGACGAAGATCGGGCACGGCTCGGTGGTGATCGCCGCGATCACAAGCTGCACCAACACCTCCAACCCGTCGGTGATGCTCGGCGCCGGCATCCTGGCGAAGAAGGCGGTCGAGAAAGGGCTCACCGTCAAGCCCTACGTGAAGACCAGCCTGGCGCCCGGCTCGCGGGTGGTGACCGAGTACTACAAGAAGGCCGGCCTGATGGAGCCGCTTGAGGCGCTGGGCTTCCACGTGGTCGGCTACGGCTGCACCACCTGCATCGGCAACTCTGGCCCGGTGGCCGAGGAGATCCAGGAGGCGGTGCGGGACCAGAACCTGGTCGTGGCCGCGGTGCTGAGCGGCAACCGCAACTTCGAGGGGCGCATCAACCCGGTGGTGCGCGCCAACTACCTGGCCTCGCCGCCGCTGGTGGTCGCCTTCGCGATCGCCGGGACGGTGGACATCGACATGGACAACGAGCCGCTGGGCGTGGGCAAGGACGGGAAGCCGGTGTACCTGGCGGATATCTGGCCGACCCCGGAGGAGATCCAGGAGGCCATGGCCGCCTCGGTCGACGCCGAGCTGTTCCGCCAGCAGTACAGCAACGTCTTCACCGGCAACGAGACCTGGAACGCCATCCCGGTGGCGGGCGGCGAGCTGTACAGCTGGAACCCGGAGTCCACCTACATCCAGAACCCGCCGTACTTCACCGGCATGACGCGCGAGGTGCCGCCGCTCCGCTCGATCCGCGGCGCGCGGGTGCTGGCGATGCTCGGCGACAGCGTGACCACCGACCACATCTCGCCGGCGGGCAGCATTCCGAAGGATAGCCCGGCCGGCCGCTACCTGATCGAGCGCGGCGTCCAGCCGAAGGACTTCAACTCGTACGGCGCGCGGCGCGGCAACCACGAGGTGATGATGCGCGGCACGTTCGCCAACATCCGCCTCAGAAACGCGCTGGTGCCGGGCGTCGAGGGCGGCTACACGGTCTACTTCCCCACCGGGGAGCAGACCAGCATCTACGACGCGGCCATGCGCTACCAGCAGGACGGGACGCCGCTGATCGTGCTGGCCGGCAAGGAGTACGGCACCGGCTCCTCGCGCGACTGGGCGGCCAAGGGCACCTTCCTGCTCGGGGTGCGCGCGGTCATCGCCGAGAGCTTCGAGCGCATCCACCGCTCGAACCTGGTCGGCATGGGCGTGCTGCCGCTCACCTTCGAGAACGGCCAGTCGTGGGAGAGCCTGAAGCTGGACGGCACCGAGACCTACACGATCGAGGGCATCGAGACGCTCCAGCCCGGCCAGATCCTCACGGTCCGCGCGACGCGCCAGGACGGCAGCGAGCTGACCTTCCCGGTGCGGGTGCGGATCAACTCCGAGGGCGAGCTGGCCTACTACCGCAACGGCGGCATCCTGCACTACGTGCTGCGCCAGCTGGCGGCGCAGAGCGAGCCGGTCGGGACGTAGGCGCGGGAAAGCTTCGGCTGCAAGGGCTTGGGGAGGCATCGCTTCCCCAAGCCCTTTTTTGCGCCGCGGCGCTGCGGAGGGAAAGCAGGGCGTGGCGGCCTCGCCTTCCAGACCTTCTCGGAAGAAAGGCGGCGCGACCGCGCAGGCCATTGTGGGTTACGAGATGGGCGCCAGCCCGCCGACCATCCAGCGCGTGTGGTCGCTGCCGCTGCGCCAGAGGTGCCGGAGCGTCTCGCGCTTCGCGGCGGCCCTGAGGAGCCTCAGGAGCGGCGCCGGGCGCAGGCTCCACTCGCGGGCGGCCCGCCGCACCCAGTACTCGAGGTCGGACGCGCTGAGGTGCGGGTAGCTCAGGGCCGCGCTCCGGCACATGTCGAAGTCCTCCCAGCGCTCCATGCGGATCCAGCCGTTCTCGACCGCCTCGTAGTAGAGCGGCGTCCCGGGGTAGGGCGTGGCGATGTGGAACAGCGCGATATCCAGCGGCAGGCGCTTGGACAGGTCGATCGTCTGCCGGATCGTCTCCACCGTCTCGCCCGGCAGCCCGATCATGAAGTAGCCCCAGTTCTTGATGCCGACGCGCCGGCTGGCGGCGAGCATCTCCTGCATGAGCGCGACCGTCGTGCCCTTGCGGGCGCGGCGTAGTACCTCCTCGCTGCCGCTCTCCAGCCCCCACCCGATCAGGAAGCAGCCGGCGCGCCTCATCAGCAGCAGCAGCTCCTCGTCCACGAAGTCGACCCGGCTGTTGCACGACCAGCGCAGATCGAGCCCTTCGCTGAGGATCATGCGGCACAGGTCGTACACGAACGCGCGGTTGACCGTGAACAGGTCGGCCTCGAAGTGGATGTGGTGCACGCCGATCTGCTTGAGCAGGTGCAGCTCGCGCAGCACGTGCTCCGCGCTGCGGTGCCGCACCGTGGACTGGTAGGTCACGTGCTTGATGCAGTAGCGGCAGCCGCCCGGGCAGCCCCGGCTGGTCAGCACGAAGGTGTACGGCCGGCCGACGATCGGCACGCGGTACTTCCGCCAGGGAAGCAGGTGGTGGAGCGGCAGCGGCAGCGAGTCGAGGTTCTCGATCAACGGCCGGTCCGGGGTGATGCTCACGACGCCGTGCTCGTCGCGGAAGGCGACCCCGCGGGTCTCGCGCAGCGCTCTGGCGATCAGGGCCGGCGGGACGGCGCGCTGCCGGCCGCCGGTGGCCAGGTACGAGGCGTCCGGGAAGGGGCGCGCGCGTGACGGCGAGACCAGCTCCAGGCCGCCCACCGGCGCCGGGGCGTCGGCGCGCTCCCGCTCGACCTGGCGGTCGATCGCCCGCATCACCTCCAGCGCCGTCAGCTCCGGCTCGCCGCGCACGACGACGTCGAGCGAGGGGTAGGTCTCGAGCGTCTCGCGGCTCAGCGCGGTGACGTGTGCGCCGATCGCGATCGTGATCGTGCCGGCCGCCTTGCCGAGGAAGGTGGCGCGCATGTCGTTGGTGAGGGTGGCAGCGGCGGCGTGGATGATCGTGTAGCGCGGCCGGAAGCGCCACATGTACTGCTCGAGCTGCTCCCAGGTCATGCCCATGCCGTGCGCGTCCACGACGTCGACGCGGTAGCCGGCCTCCTGGATCACCGCGCCGAGCTGCGCCAGGGCGGTCTGCGGCCGGGCGGCCTCGCTGTGGCTGGCGCGGCGGGAAGAGGCGCTGTTCGGCGCCGGGGGGTTCAGCACCAGCAGATCGAGACATTCCTGCTTCGCGCGCGGCGGCTCGATGAACAGGATCTCCCTGTGGTCGCTGCCTTGCTGTCGCTCGGTCGGCGCGCCGCGAGCGCGGAGCTCGCCGGAGATCAGTCGCTTGCCGGTTGGCGCGGTGACGCTGTGCTCGGACACGCCTTCCTCCCGCCTACGAAGAGCCCTGCCTGCGCCCGAAATCAAGAGGCCGCAGCAGCGTTCCGAGGCGGCTGCCCCAGAGCGATCTCGCTGCGGCCCACGCTGGCCGGACTCTGTTGAAGTGACACGCGTTCCGCGGTCGTGCCGCCCGCTCCCATGGTGGAGCTGTGGAGATCCGCAGACCCTCCACGGACGCTTTGCTCCGCCCTTTGACGGCGAAAAGAGGAAGGTCCTGGGGAGGCGACGCCTTCCCAAGCTCCTTCAAGCGGCGCGGGGGCGAGGCCACCGCGTACGTCGTGTGAACTGAGGTGATCCTTGAGTCTCGCAGTAGGATACGGGAGGGTGATGAGTTTTCGGTAAATGCGCCGCGCCGCGCGGATGATGATTTGCTCATCCCCCTGGCGCGGCGATGGGGCGTCGCCGCCCCACGCGGCCTAGGGCGAGGGCGGGCCGGCGCGCATTAGCTCATCGTAAACAGGAACGCGAGGTCGTTCACGTTGGTGTGCGTGGGGCCGGGGCGCAGCAGGTCGCCGAGCGCCTCGAAGAAGGGGTAGGCGTCGTTGCGGGCCAGCGCCGCCGCCGGGCTCAGCCCGAGCGCCTGAGCGCGGGCGAGGGTCTCGCCGGTCACCACGGCGCCGGCCGCATCCGTCGGCCCGTCGTCGCCGTCGGTCGCGAGCGTCACCAGGGCGGTGCGCTCCAGCCCGGCCATGTCGGCCACCGCCGCGAGCGCGAGCTCCTGGTTGCGCCCGCCGCGCCCGTCGCCGCGCAGCGTGACGGTGGTCTCGCCGCCGGCCACGACGCACCCCGGCCGCCCGACCGGGTTGCCGCTCGTCGCCATCTCGCGCGCCACCGCGGCGAGCACCCGGCCGCACTCGCGCGCCTCGCCCTGCAGGAAGGTCGTCAGCAGCAGCGGCGTGAAGCCCTCGGCCCGGGCGGCCTCGATCGCCGCCGCCGCCGCCAGCGCGTTGCTGCCGACCAGCACGTGCGCGATCCCTTCCAGCACCGGGTCGCCCGGCTTCGGCGTGTCGGGGATCGCGCCGGTGAGCCCTTGGCGGAGGTGGGCCAGGATGGGGGAGGGGGCGGTGGCTGTCAGCCCGTAGCGCTCGAGCACCCCCCAGGCATCGGCGAAGGTGCTGGTGTCGGCCACCGCCGGCCCCGAGGCGATCACGTCGAGCGGGTTGCCGACCACGTCGGAGAGCACCAGCGCCGCGAGAGTCGCCGGGCGAGCCATGCGCGCCAGCCCGCCGCCCTTCACCTGGTCAAGGTGCTTGCGGAGCGTGTTGATCTCGCCGATCGCCGCGCCGGAGGCCAGCAGCTGCCTCGTGAGCTCCTGCATGTCGTCGAGCGTGACGCCCGGCACCGGCAGGGTCAGCAGCGCGGAGCCGCCCCCGGAGATCAGCGCCAGCACCAGGTCGCGCTCGCCGGCGCCGGCGAGCAGCTCGGCGACCCGGCGCCCCGCGGCGACGCTGCGCTCGTCGGGGATCGGGTGGCCGGCCGGCAGCAGCTGGAGATGCGGCCGGGGCTCGATGCCGCCGGCGCCCTGCTGGCTCGCTTTGGAGACGACGAGGCCGCCCGCCAGCCGCTCGCCCAGGACCTCCGCCGCGGCCCTGGCCATCGGGAGGGCCGCCTTGCCGACGCTCACCAGCAGCACGCGGTCGAAGCGCGAGAGGTCGTAGCTGTGCGCGCCCACCAGCAGCTGGCTGCCGTCGCGGCGCAGGAAGCGGCGCACCGCGTTCTGGGGCTCGACCGCCGCGAGGGCCGCCGCGAGCACGCGCGCCACCGCCGTGCCCCAGGCCATCTCGCGCAGCGAGCGAGTCATCAGGCGTTCGGCGCTCAATCGGGACCTCCTGCACCTAAAAAGAACCGCCGGCAGCTGACCGCGGGAGCTCGGCGCGTGTCAGCGGGCGGCGGTTCGGCGATGCGCTACGAGCCCGGCTTGTTCGAGGGCTGCTCGCGCCGGCGGAACGGCGCCGTGAGCATCGTCTTGGTGGAATCGATCATCCACTGGATGGCGGCGATAAACGCCAGGATCGGCCGGAAGACCACCAGCGTGGAGTGCAGCAGCGGCACCCGCGCGAACGCGATCGTCAGCACCAGGATGCTGGCCGACACCACGAACTGCGTCATCTCGTGCAGGTGGAGGCCGAACAGCTCCTCGGCCAGCAGCTCGCCGGCGATCGCGACGAGCAGGAGGTACGCGCCGGTGGCCAGCGCCGGCTCCCAGCTGATCATGCGCGTGAAGAGCGTTGCGGCGAAGCGCATCAGCACGATGCCGATCGCGACGCCGAGCATCACCACCCACAGCTTGTTCGAGAGCGCGACCGCGGCGATGACGTTGTCCACGCTGAACGCCAGGTCAGCAAGCTCGATCGCCGCCACCGTCGCCCAGAAGCCGCCCTTGATCGGCGGCTCGAAGCCGTGGTCCTGCTCCGGCATGTGCGGGCGGTACAGGCTGCCGAGGTGCTCGATCGCCAGGTACAGCAGGTAGGCGGCGCCCAGGATGCGCACCCAGGGCTGGTGGATGATGATGCCGGCCAGCACCAGCATGAGCGCCCGGCCGACGTAGGCGCCGAGCAGCCCGACCTTGAGCGCCGCCTGACGCTGCGGCCCGAGCACGCGGGTCGACCAGCCGTCCAGGAAGCGCAGCGGGCGCGGCCAGGGGATCGGCTTGTCGTCCGGCAGGTGGGCGACCATCGCGCCGAGCACTGCGGCGTTGTCGATCGATAAGACCCCCTCAAGGAAGATCAGCTGTATGATGATAACGACGACACCGAGATCTATTCCCATCCGTTTATCCCTCGTTGAGCGGCGTGGCCATAGCGCGACGCGCACGGCCGTAGGGCCGGCCGTGAGGAGGTGGCCGCTCACGCTCCCCTGGTGCCGCTCTGTGCGGCGCACCTATCGGCTATAATACACTATGTTTGGTCGAGCACCATACAGGCACATCTCCCGCCGGAGCGCAACCACTCCTCGAGCGGTCAACACGCTCCGCAGATTGTACCAGAAAGGGACTGCTAATGCCGGTCGTCGCGATCATTGGCGCGCAGTGGGGCGACGAGGGCAAGGGCCATATCGTCGATCTGCTCGCCGAGCGGGCTCGGCTGGTGATACGCTACGGCGGCGGCAACAACGCCGGGCACACCGTTGTCAACGAGCATGGCACCTTCAAGCTCCACGTCGTGCCGTCTGGCATTCTTGACCCGAGCACGGTGAATGTGATCGGCAGCGGCGTCGTGGTCGACCCGGCGGTGCTGCTGCAGGAGATCGAAGAGCTGCAGGAGCGCGGCGTCAGCACCGCCAAGCTGTTCATCAGCGACCGCGCCCACGTGATCATGCCCTACCACATCATCCAGGACCAGCTGGACGAGACCGCGCGTGGCGAGGAGAAGCTCGGCACGACCGGCCGCGGCAACGGCCCGGCCTACGCCGACAAGATGGCGCGCATCGGCGTGCGCACCGGCGACCTGCTGCACGAGGAGACGCTGCTGGCGCGGCTGCGCCAGGCGCTCGACATCAAGAACCGGATGCTCACCAGCATCTACGGCGTCCAGCCGCTCTCGCTCCACGAGACCTTCCTGCGCTACCTGGAGTACGGCAGCCGCCTCGAGCCCTACATCACCGACACCTTCCCGATCGTCCAGCGCGCGCTGGAGAAGGACGTGCCGATCCTGCTCGAGGGCGCGCAGGGCGCGCTGCTCGACATCGACCACGGCACGTACCCCTACGTCACCTCGTCGCCGCCCGGCGCCGCGGGGGCCTGCCAGGGCTCAGGGGTGGCGCCGACGCGCCTGAGCTCGGTGGTCGGGGTGCTGAAGGCCTACGCGACGCGGGTGGGCACTGGGCCGTTCCCGACCGAGGTGGAGGGGGATGCCGCCGACATCCTGCGCCAGATCGGCACCCCCTGGGCCGAGGTCGGCACCACCACCGGCCGCCTGCGCCGCGTCGGCTGGTTCGACGCGGTGGCCGCGCGCTACGCCGTGGCTATCAACGGCATCGACACCGTCGCGATCACCAAGCTCGACGTGCTCGACACGATGCCGCGCATCAAGGTGTGCGTCGGCTACCGGCGCAACGACACGGCGCTGGACTACCCGCCGGCGAACACGGCGATTCTGGACCAGGTCGAGCCGATCTACGAGGAGCTGCCGGGGTGGATGACGCCGACCACCGGCGCGCGCCGCTTCGAGGACCTGCCGACCGAGGCCCGCGACTACGTGGCGCGGCTGTGCGAGCTGGTCGGGGCGCGCCTGGGGATGATCTCCGTCGGCCCGAACCGCGACCAGATCATCGAGGTCAACCGGATCTTCTAGACGGAGAAGGGGTGTGCCAGCGCGGCAGCTCCGCACCGACACACCCCCTGAGTCTGCCAAACGGCTCGATCAGCCCTGATGCACTTCGGCCTGCCCGAGCGTGGCGAGCTTCTGCGCCAGCGCCGACGCCGACGGCTCGACAAGCAGCGTGCCGTCCGGGAATAGAATGGTCGGCACGCTGCGGTAGCCGCGGTTCACGCGCTCGACGTAGCTGCGCGCCTCGTCGTCCTGCTCGATATCGACGTAGTGGTACGCTACCTGGTGCTGGTCTAGCACCCGCCGCGCGACCCGGCACGCGCCGCACCACGCGGTTCCGTAGACCGTAATGTTGCCGTTCACCTGGGCTGCCATATCGCCGGTGTGTCCTCTGCTGCTCAGTTCGCCGAAGGCCGGCCTCCGGCGAACGCTCTCGTGCACTACTTACCGGGCTTACGCGGGAGACCCGCCAGGGCGGCCGCCCTCCTCACAGGAGGGGCGAAGGGCCGCAGGCGCGTCACGAGCCGGTTCTTCTGCCCGCAGAGAGGAGCGGAGGGCCGCGCAGACCCTCCGAGCACGTTCTTTCTTGCCGCAGAGCGGAGGAAGAAGAGCTCCTAGATCACTCCAGAGGTGCGGGGGTAAGGCACCGTGTAAGTCGTCGCTATTATACAGCAAAAAGCTTTCGAAAGTGTTGTAGAGCGTTTTCAGGTGTGCTACACTCGAGGCATCGCGGTCGCGCGCCGCGTCGCTGAGGGACCAAGCGAAGGGTATGCACCATGGGCCGGGTCGTCGCAGTCTGCAATCTGAAGGGTGGCATCGGCAAAACCACCACCGTCGTCAATCTTGGTGCGGGCCTGGCGCATAAGGGCGCGCGTGTGCTTCTGGTGGACACGGACGCGCAGGGGAACCTCGCCATGGCGCTGGGAGTCCGGCCGCGCCGCACCATCTACGAGGTGCTGGTAGATGGCGCGGCGGCCGCCGACTGCCTGACGCCGGCGCGCCCGAACCTGGACCTGCTGGCGGCCGACCACGCGCTGCTCGGCGCCACCGCCGAGATCACGCGCCGGCCGGACTGGAGCCGCGCGCTCGAGCGTGGCCTGCGCCCGATCGTCGGGCGCTACGACTTCATCCTGGTGGACTCGGGCGGCTCGCTGACCCCGCTCAACGTCAACGCGCTCATGGCCGCGAGCGACGTGATCGCCCCGACGACCGTCGAGCCGTTCTCGATCAAGGGGCTCGAGATGCTCTTCAGCCAGGTGTCGCGGGTGAAGGGCAGCGGCCGCAGCATCCGGGCGATCGTGCCCACGATGTACGACCCGCGCTCGCGCCAGTCGGTCGACCTGCTCGCCGAGCTGCGCGCCCGCTACGGCTCGCTGGTCGCGCCGCCGGTGCGCGTCAACGTGCGTCTCTCCGAGGCGCCGGCGCAGGGCCGCACGATCTACGAGCACGACCCGCGCTCGCGCGGCGCCGCCGACTACGCGGTGCTCGTCGAGCACATCAGCGCGCTGTTCGGCTTCCAGCCGCCGCGCGACGAGCAGCCGGTGAGGGACCAGCCGGCCGCGGCCACGCCCCACGCCGCCGGCGCCGCGCCCTCGCTCGTGACACGCCCCGCGCCGACGACGAACGCGCACTCCCCGGCGCCGCTGCCGGACCACTGCCCGAACTGCGGGCGGGAGCTGCGCTACGCGACTCTGGCGGGCTACCGCGTCGCGTACTGCGACCACTGCCGCTACAAGGCGCAGACGCTCGCCGGCGGCCCGCGCAGGTGACGCCGGGACAATCGCAGGGTCACCGGCCCAGCCGCCGCCGCACCGCGCCCACGAAGAAGTCCAGCGCCTCGACGCGCAGCGCGAGGCAGGCCGCCATATAGCAGGCGGCGGCGGGGACGCCCGCGGCGGCCACCTGCACGAGCGGGTGGGCCGGCGCCAGCCAGCCGCCGATCCCCCAGGCGACGGCGAACAGCGCCAGGCTGGCCAGCGCGCACTTCAGCAGCGCCTCGCCGATCCGCAGCCCGCCCAGGTCTACCAGGCGGCGCGCCAGGAGCAGCATCAGCAGCATGTGGCCGATCCACTGCGCGGTGTTGCCGAGGATGAGCGCCTCGATCCCCAGGCCGCTCGCCAGCAGCGCCAGGGCGCTCACCGCGTAGATCCCGATCGCCGCGCCCTGCACCAGGTTCGGCGCCAGCGTTCGCTGGCGGGCGTAGAAGGCGAAGAGCAGCATCTGGTCGACCGCCGCCGCCGGCAGCCCCGGCAGGTAGAGCAGCAGCGCCCGCGCCGTCGCCAGCGAGTCCGCCACATCGAACGCGCCGCGCTCGAACAGCAGCGCGACGACCGGGCGCGCCAGGGCCGCCAGCCCGGCCGCGGCCGGCAGGATGAGCAGCAGCACCACCTTGATGCCCATCGCCAGCGTCGTGCGGAAGGCCAGCTCCTCGCGCGCCTCGGCCTGCCGCGAGAGCGTGGGCAGCACCGCGAACGACACCGCGGCCGCCACCAGGCCGAGCGGCAGCTGGATGAGCGTGGTCGCGTAGCGCATGGTCGGGATGGTGCCGGCCTCGAGGCGCGAGGCCAGGTTGCGGTCCAGAATGATCCCGATGACCGAGAAGCCGATCCCGAGCGCGACGGGGGCGTAGAGGCGCAGGATCCGGCGCACGCCGGGGTGCCGGAGGTCCATCATCAGCAGCGGGGCGGGGGTGCCGCCGCGGCCTGGCCGAGCGCCGGATGCCCCCGAGCGTATTCCGCGCAGCCCCGGCAGCTGGAGCGCCACCTGCAGCCCGGAGCCGAGGAGCACGCCGGCCACCAGGCTCATCGGTCCGAGCAGCGGCTCGAGCAGCAGCGCCCCGATGATGATGCCGCCGTTGAAGGCGCTGGTGGTGAACGCCGGGAGCAGAAAGTGCTGGCGGGCGTAGAGCAGCGCCGTGATCAGCCCCGAGAGGCCCATGAGCACGGCGCTCGGCAGCAGCAGCTGCGTCATGCGCACCGTGAGGTCGCGCAGCTCCGGCGGGAAGCCGCCGACCAGCACCGTGACCGCCAGGGGCGCCTGCCAGGCGAGCAGCGCGCAGACCGCGGCGAGCGCCAGGAGCGCCAGGTTGATCACGGTGGACGCGACCCGCCAGAGCTGCTCCTCATCCTGCTCGGCGTAGGCGCTGAACACCGGCACCAGCGCCGCGCTGATCGCCCCGTTCACCAGCAGGTCGTAGAGGATGGTCGGCACGGCCGAGGCGGCGGTGAAGGCGGCCACCTCGGGGCCGCGGCCGAACACGCCGGCGATCACCGCCTCGCGCGCCAGCCCGATCACGCGGCTGACGATGTTCCCCACCGCGATCAGCAGCGCGGCGACGGCGATGCGGCGGGTGAGCGATGGGCCCGATGGCGATGGTTCGGTCGCGGCCATACCCGTTGTCGATCACAATGGTAGGGACGCCCCCGCGGAGCGTCCCTACCATTCACACGTGCGCCTCGTTCCGCTGGCGAGGGGTGTCACGGCGAGGGCGGCTCGCCGCCGGCCGTCATCTTGTCGACGATCTCGCGCACCGCCACGGGGTCGGCCGCGAAGGTGGCGGGCGTCTCCAGCGCCACGATCATCTTCGAGTCGATCGCGTAGCGCTGCACGTCCTCCGCGTTGAGCCGCGTCCCAACCTGCGCGAGCCACACCATCTTGCTGCGCGGGATGTCGGTGCGGACGTAGTCGCGCAGCGCGCTGGTGTAGTCGTCCAGGAGGGTGAGCTGCTCCAGAAGGTTCTGCTCGCGCACGCGGTTGAAGATCGCCATCAGCACCTGCTGCTGGCGCTGGTTGCGCCCGAAGTCGTTGTCGGCGTGGCGCGTGCGGGCGTAGATCAGCGCCCGCTCGCCGTCCATCAGCTGCTCCCCGGCGTCGAAGTGAATCTCCATGGTGCGCACGTCGCCGGGGTAGGCGTCCACCGGGTACTTCGGGTCGTCGATCGGGCGCGGCACGTCGATCGTGATCCCGCCGATGAGGTCGATGATGGTCTTGAAGCCCTCGAAGTTGACCAGCACGAAGTGGTGCACCGGCACGCCCACCAGCTTGCTGACGGTCTCCTTCGCCAGGGCCGCGCCGTAGCCGGGGCCCATGCGCAGCTCGCCGATCGGGTAGGCGGCGTTGATCCGGTTGTAGCCGTAGCCCGGGATCTCGACCCACAGGTCGCGCGGGAAGGAGAGCAGGCTGACGCGGTTGGTGCGCGGGTTCAGGTGGACCAGGATGATCGCGTCGGTGCGGGTCGGCTCCCCGTCGACGCGCGCGTCGGTGCCGAGCAGGAGAATGTTCACCGGCTCATCCGGCATGGGCTCGGCCGGCTGCTCGGTGGGCGCGACGCTGGCGCCGGCGCTCTCCTCCTGGCTGACCTGCGGCGCGCTGGGGGGCTCAGCGCTCGCGGAAGGTATGCTCGTCGGCTCGGGCAGCGTCACCGGCGTGACGATCATCGCATCGACATCGTCGAGCGCGCGCTTCCATTCTAGGCCGAGACGTATAGCTGCCGTCGAGAAGAGGAGCACCGCGATGAGTATGCCGCTTGTAAGGATGCGGCTCCGGTGATACGCTGGTCGACGATCCAAAACGACAACTCCACACAAAATTCCGCCGCATGCGGGGCGACGGAAAGCCGCGATTCTGGTGTCGATTACGCGTACTATACCACATCTTAATTCGCGCGCGGTCCGCCGCCCTGCTCAGCCGGTGGATACCGTGTAGCAAGGAGCGTGCCCAGCGCGGCTCAGGGCAGGAACTTGAGCGGGTCCACCGGGTGCCCGTTCACGGTCACCGTGAAGTGCAGGTGGACGCCGGTGGCAAAGCCGCCCCCTGAGCGGTCGTAGGTCATGCCCATCAGGCCGATCTGGTCCCCGGCGTCCACGATGTCGCCGACGCGGACCGAGGGCTTGCGCAGCAGATGGCCGTAGATCGTGCGCACGCCGTCGCCGTGGTCGATGCGCACGCAGTAGCCGTAGCCGCTGCACCAGCCGGCCTCCACCACGCGCCCGCCGCGCGCGGCCAGGATCGGGGTGCCGGCGCGGTTGGCGATGTCGAGGCCGTTGTGGAAGCTGCGGTACGGCACTCTGCGCCAGCCGAAGGGCGACGTCAGCTGGCCCCAGGTCGGCCAGACCCAACGCGGCGGCGGCGGCGGGAAGTCGGTCGTCTCCGGGAGCGCCTCGAGCGCGCCGGGCGGCAGCCAGAGCAGGTCCGCGCGCACCCAGCCCGATCCGTGCTCCCCCGCGTCGACCTTGACCCAGTCGGCGTGGCGCGCCACCGGCCGCAGCTGGTGCCCCGCGTCCAGCGACGCGATGCGGTCGTAGGCGCGGCCGGGCCCGGTCCGCAGGTTCGTCTCGGCCTCGCGCACCGAGCCGGCGGTCACGGCGCGCAGCCCGGCGACGTCGGCGATATCTGGGGGCAGCGGCTGGCGCCCGCCGGGGATGAAGAGCTCCGCCCCCGGGCGGGGCTGCTCGCCGGGGCGCAGCCGGTTGGGCAGGAAGAGCAGGATCGCGTCCGGCGAGACGCCGTAGCTTGCGGCGATCGACTCGACCGTCTCGCCGGGCTGGACGGTGTGCGGCAGGCCGGCCACACGCGGGATGCGCAGCTCCCGCCCGGCCGCCAGAAATGACTCGTCCTCCAGGCCGTTCGACCAGAAGAGCGTCTCGGCGTCCACCCCGTAGCGGGCCGCCACCTCGGCCAGCGTCTCGCCCTCCGCGAGCGTGTGGTACTCGGGGTAGGTCTCCGGCGCGGGCAGGAGGAGCGGGCGTGGGGCGAGGGCGTCGTCCGGCTGCGCGGCGGCCGGCAGAACGTATGAGACGAGCACCGGGAGGTCGGCGCCGCTGGCCTCGACGGGGTGCGCGGCAGTCGCTCCGGACTCGGTGTCGGAGAAGCGCCCGGCCAGGAGCGCCGCGGCGAGCACCAGCAGGCTGGTGAGGCTGTGGGCCGCCATACGCGGCGTAAAGAGCCGGGCGAGCGGCGCGCCGTCCAGGAGCAGCGCGCGCCGTCCGCGCGGGGCGGGTGGCGGCTGCGGTGGGAGGGGCCAGCCCTCCAGCGCCGCCCGCGCCGCCCGAGCTGCTGGGTGGGCACTGCCGCGGCGCCGGAGGCGCAGCGCCGCCCGCGCCCTGAGGGCGCCCAGCCGGTGCCTCACAGGGCGCCCCAGCGCTATGTCGGGCGCCGTGATGTCGCGCGCCCCGAGCGTTCGGGCTGTATCAGCCATAACCTCGATCGTGTACGATACGAGCGCCCTACGATACCGCCGCCGGCCGGTTCTGTCAAACGCCGGGGCTCACGCCGCTTCCGACGGCTCGGCATAGTGCTTGCTGAGCGGCGTAGTATAAGCTGATTTCCGCGATCGCGCAGCGAGGTACTGCCCAGTGGCCAAGCCGGTTCTCTTCGCGGTGGACGACGACGCCGCGATCCTCAGCGCCGTCACCCGCGACCTGCGGCGGCGCTACGCCGAGCGGTTTCGGGTGATGCGCGCTGACTCCGGCGCCGGCGCCCTGGAGGCGCTCGAGGAGCTGCGCCGCCGCGAGGAAACCGTCGCGCTGTTTCTGGTCGACCAGCGCATGCCGCACATGAGCGGCGTCGAGTTTCTGACGCAGGCGATGCCCATCTACCCCGACGCGCGCCGCGTGCTGCTCACCGCCTACGCCGACACCGACGCCGCGATCGAGGCGATCAACGCCGCATCGGTCCACTACTACCTGGTCAAGCCGTGGGACCCGCCCGAGGAGCAGCTCTACCCGGTGCTCGACGACCAGTTGGAGGAGTGGGAGGCCAGCTACCGGCCGCCGTTCGAGGGGCTGCGGGTCGTCGGCTACCGCTGGTCGCCCGAGGCGCACGAGATCAAGGACTTCCTGGCGCGCAACCACGTCCCCTACCTGTACCTGGACGTCGAGACCGACCCGGCGGCGCGGGAGGTGCTGGATCGCTTCGAGGCCGCGCCCGACTCGCTCCCGCTGGTGGTGCTCCCCGGCGGCGAGACTCTCGCCGCGCCCGAGCCGCCCGCGCTGGCGGAGCGGATCGGCCTCCGGACCCAGGCCGACCAGCCGTTCTACGACCTGGTGATCGTCGGCGCGGGGCCGGGCGGCCTGGCCGCCGCGGTCTACGGCGCGTCGGAGGGCCTGCGCACGGTGCTCGTCGAGCGCCAGGCGCCGGGAGGCCAGGCCGGCACCAGCTCGAGGATCGAGAACTACCTCGGCTTCCCGGCCGGCATCAGCGGCGGCGAGCTGGCGCGGCGCGCGGTGACGCAGGTCCGCCGCTTCGGCGTGGAGCTGCTCACGCCCCAGGAGGCGACCGGCCTGCGCGCCGACGGGCCCTACCAGATCCTGCGCCTCGCCGACGGCAGCGAGGTCGCCAGCCACGCCCTGATCGTCGCGGTGGGCCTGGAGTACCGCACGCTCGACGCGCCCGGCGTCGAGCGGCTGGCGGGCGCCGGCGTCTACTACGGGGCCTCGATCACCGAGGCCAGCTCCTGCCGGGACTGCCCGGTGTTCATCGTCGGCGCGGGCAACTCGGCCGGCCAGGCGGCGATGTACCTCTCGCAGTACGCCGGCCGCGTCACGATGCTGGTCCGCGGCGCCTCGCTGGAGGCGAAGATGTCGCAGTACCTGGTGGACCGCATCCGCCAGACGCCGAACATCGAGGTGCTGCTGGAGGCCGAGGTCGCCGCCGTCGAGGGCCAGGATCACGTCGAGGCCGTCGCCGTCCGCCACGTGCCCAGCGGCAGCGAGGAGACCCGCGACGCGACCGCGCTGTTCGTCTTCACCGGCGCGGTGCCGTGTACGGGGTGGCTGAGGGACACGCTGCGCTGCGACCGCGAGGGCTTCGTTCTGACCGGCTCGCAGCTGCTCGAGGGTGGCAGGCCGCTGCCCGGCTGGCCGCTCGAACGCCCGCCGTACCTGCTGGAAAGCAGCGTGCCGGGCGTCTTCGCCGTCGGCGACGTGCGCGCCGGCTCGGTCAAGCGCGTCGCGTCGGCCGTCGGCGAGGGCTCGATCGCCGTCCAGTTCGTCCACGAGCACCTGAGCCGCGTTCGGTAGCCGGGCAGGAAGAAGCGGCCCCGGCGGCAGCCCGCGCGTGCTGGCCCCGCCCGCACGCTCGACCGAGGTACGTCGCGTATGGACACCATCACCTCGTTCCCGCTCTTCGAAGACATCACCGACGACGAGCTGGCGTGGCTGCAGGCCAACAGCCGCGAGGTGCGCGTCGGGCAGGGCGAGTACTTCACGCGCGAGGGGGAGCGGCCCGCCGGGTTCTACGTGGTGCTCGAGGGCGAGCTGCAGATCACGCGCACCCTCGGCGGCCAGACGATCGTGGTCGGCACCACGCCGCGCGGGGTGATCGGCAACGAGCTGCCGCTGCTGCACGGCACCCCGTCGCCCATGAGCGCGCGCGCCATCGTGCCGAGCCGCCTGATGGTCTTCGAGCCGGCGGCCTTCCGCGCGATCTTCGCCAACTGCCCCACGGTGGGCGCCAAGATCCTCAAGATCGCCGCCGAGCGCACGCACGACCTGGCCGGGCTGGTGAAGCAGCAGGAGAAGCTCGCGGCGCTCGGGAAGCTGGCGTCCGGGCTGGCCCACGAGCTCAACAACCCCGCGTCGGCGGCGCGCGCCGCAGTTCGCGTGCTGCGCGACACGCTCCCCGAGCTGGAGGCGCGCACGATGGACCTGTGCGCGGCGGCGCTGGACGGCGCTCAGCTCCAGCGCCTGACGGAATTCCGGCGCGAGGCCCTCGAGGCCGCCGCCAGCGCCGCGCCGATCTCGTCCGTCGAGCAGAGCGACCGCGAGGAGGAGCTGGGCGCCTGGCTCGCGGGGCGCGGAATCCCCGACGCCTGGGAGGTCGCGCCGACCTTTGTGGCGGCCAGGCTCACCGCCGCGGACCTGGAGGCGCTGCTAGAGCCGCTGCCGGCCGGCGCCGCGGCGGCCGTCGTCTCCTGGCTACACCAGTCGCTGTACGTCGCGATGCTGCTGGACGAGCTGGAGCAGAGCGCGCGGCGCATCTCGGAGCTGATCGGCGCCGTCAAGTCGTACACCTACATGGACCAGGGCGCGCTCCAGGAGGTGGACCTGCACCGCGGCCTGGAGGACACGCTGGCGGTGCTCAGGCACAAGCTCAAGGACGCCACCGTCGTGCGCGAGTTCGCGCCCGAGCTGCCGGCGATCGAGGGGCGCGGCGGCGAGCTGAACCAGGTGTGGACCAACCTGATCGACAACGCGATCGACGCGACGGGCGGGAAGGGCACGATCCGGATCATCACCCGCCGCGAGAACAGCTTCGTGATGGTGGAGGTGGCCGACGACGGGCCGGGCATCCCGCCCGATGTGCTGCCGCGGATCTTCGAGCCGTTCTTCACGACCAAGGGCGTCGGCCAGGGCACGGGCATGGGGCTGGACATAAGCTACCGGATCGTCCAGCAGCACGGCGGCACGATCGAGGTGCAGTCGCAGCCGGGGAGCACCCGCCTCATCGTTCGGCTGCCGGTGGGGCACGCCTCGGCCGCGCCGCAATCCGGCTGACTGTATGCTGTTGTGGTGGGGCGAAGCCGCGCCGCGACGCGAGGGAGGGCGTATGGCCTGCACACACACCGACCAGATCCACGATGTGTCGCCAAGCGCGCAGGGCTGCGAGGACTGCCTGAAGATCGGCGCACGATGGGTGCACCTGCGCATCTGCCTGGTGTGCGGCCACGTGGGCTGCTGCGACTCGTCGCCCAACAAGCACGCCACCAAGCACTTTCACGACAGCGGGCACCCGATCGTCCAGTCCTTCGAGCCGGGCGAGGACTGGCGCTGGTGCTACGTGGACAGGGAGTTCCTGTAGCTGCGGCGGCGCTACGCCTCGCGCGCTAGCTGCAGCTCGTCGACGATCTCGCCGACGCCCTCTGTGTTGCGCACGATCTCCAGGATCCGCTGGCGCTCCTCCTCCGAGTGCACCTGCCCGCGCAGGTAGACCACGCCGCCGCCCTGCGTGTTGATGTTCAGGCGCGCGAGGTGGTCGGCGTGCAGCTCGCGGCCGAGGTTCGTGCGCACGCGGTCGGTAGTGATCAGGTCGTCGCCGTAGGCCTCGAGCTCGCCGGCATCCACAGCGCTCCCGGTGGGCTGCTCCTGCGGGTCCGCGGTGGCGCGCTCCTGCCTCTCGCCGGCGACCGCAGGTCTAGCTTCGGCACGCCTGGCGCTCTCGCCACGGGCGGCGGCGCGCTCCGCCAGCTGCGCCGCGCTCCGCTCGACGGCTCGCTCTGCCGGGGTGGACTCCGCGTCGGGGTTCGTCAGCAGCGCCGCGGCGAGCTCGAACAGCCCGATGCCGGCGAGCGCCGCGCGCACGCCCGCCCTCTCCCTGCGGAAGAACAGCGGCGCCGCGAGGAATGCGAGCGCGCTGGCCGCGTCGAACATCAGGTGGGCCCGAAAGGACAGCGCGCGCCGCACGCCGAGCTCGTAGTCGGTCAGCGCGCTGTAGGCGGCCGTGACCAGGCCGAGCAGGCGCGCGAAGCTCGCGACCGGGCCGCTCCAGCCGAGCGCCCAGGGCAGCGCCAGCAGCCCGCCCGCGGTCAGGTAGTCGAGCACCCCGTGGATGCGCCGAGAGATCGGTTTCACCTCGATGGCCCTCCATCTCCAGCCGATACCGCTGCCTCCAGGCATGGCACACGGCGTGCCGCGGGAGGGCCGAGTCGCCTACGAATCGCCGCCTTCTACCCTGCGAGCCTGGGGCTGCTCGAGGAAGGCGCTCAGCCGCTGCGCCTCGCGCTCCAGCTGCGCCGACGCCTCGGGCGGAGGCGGCTCGAACGGCTCCAGGCGCACATTCACACGGCGGCCCTTGGCCTCGTGCTCCCACACCCCGACGATCCGGCCGCCCAGGAGGATCGCCGGCGCGATCCAGCCCTGCGGGCGCGAGACCTGGCTGCGGCGCTCCTCGGGGAGCACCGCCGGGTGGCGCAGCAGCGCGATGGTGTAGGGGTCGAACGCCGGCAGCAGGCGCGCCCCGCCGCCTGCGGGCAGATCGGCCATGGCTTCGAGGGTCGCGGCGAGCGCCCACGCGCGCCAGCCCTCGACGTCGACCTGGGCCAGCTCGCCCTCCAGCGAGCGGAACAGCCGCTTCGCCGGCCCTGGATCGGTCCCCCACCAGCGCGCAAAATCCTCCGGCGTGGCGGGACCGTAGGCGGCCAGGAAGCGGCGGGCCACCTCGCGCAGCGCCTCCTGCGGCTCGAACTCGCGCCAGCCGTGGAGCCAGCGCCGCGGGTGGACGAACGTCACGTTCTGGCCCTGGCCCGGCCCGAAGCACAGCGCGCCGGACCACGCGGACGGCTTTAGCAGCGCGCCCCACCCCGAGAGGAGCACCGTGCGCAGTCGCGGGTTGGCCGCCCGCTCGGCGACGGCGTCCGCGAGCTGCTCGCGGGTCTGCGGCGTGTCGGACAGGACGGCGGGCACAGTAGCGAGGATCGCCTCGTACTCCTCGGGCGTCACGCCGTGGTAGGTGAAGTAGCTCGGCGGCCGTCGCACGGGCGTCGCGGCGCGCGCTGCGACGTAGAGCGGCAGGTCGTCCGCGGCCACGATGTGCAGCGTCCCGCGCATGACCCACGTCTTCACAAGCGTCCGGTCGCGCCACAGCCCGGCCTCGAGGTCGGACGGCGAGGCGTCCGGCGAGCGGACCCGCAGCGCCAGCTCCGCCGCGGACATCAGCTGCGCCTGAAGGCCGCAGATGGCGCGGACGATCTCGAGCGCGGACTCGCCGGCCGCCTGCCCGCTGAGCCGGTGCTGCGCGAGCCGCCACCGGTGGACCTGCTCCCAAGTCAGTTCAGCAGTCGTCATCGGTGCATCCCGCTATCGAAGGTCGAACGTACGTTTCAGATCGTAGCGCGGCGGCCGCGAGCGGTCAAGCGGGCCGTGTCCACTTCCGCTTCCGGCTGGCAACAAAGCGTCCATAGAAAGTTTCAGATCCTCCACGCCTCCCCGCAGGGATGGCGGGCAGCGCGGCCGCGTAAGTCCTGTACAATGGGGGTGTGGTGATGGCGTGGTGGCGTAGCAGCAGGCCGCTGCGCCACCACGCCACATTTTCGCCCTCGGGCGCCGGCGGGGCCGGCGTCCCTCCACATAAGGAGCAGACCATGAACTACCGACGCTTGGGCAAAGCGGGTATCAAGCTCAGCGAGCTCTCGCTGGGCGCGTGGGTGACATACGGCGGGCAGGTCGGCGAGGATGTCGCGCGCGAGTGTATGGTCGCGGCGTACGAGGCGGGGGTCAACTTCTTCGACAACGCCGAGGGCTACGCCGGCGGCAACGCCGAGATCGTGATGGGCAACGTCATCAAGAAGCTCGGCTGGCGCCGCGAGGACCTGGTGATCTCCACCAAGATCTTCTGGGGCGGCAACGGCCCGAACGACACCGGCCTGTCGCACAAGCACATCATCGAGGGCGTGAACAACGCCCTCAAGCGGCTGCAGATGGACTACGTCGACCTGGTCTTCTGCCATCGGCCCGACCCGAACACGCCGATCGAGGAGACGGTGCGGGCGATGGACATCATCATCAAGCAGGGCAAGGCATTCTACTGGGGCACGTCGGAGTGGAGCGCGGCCGACATCATGCGCGCCGACGCCATCGCCCGGCAGTACGGCCTGACCCCGCCGACCATGGAGCAGCCGCAGTACAACATGTTCCACCGCCAGCGCTTCGAGGTGGAGTACGCGCCGCTCTACCGGGAGCTGGGCTACGGCACGACGATCTGGAGCCCGCTGGCGTCGGGCCTGCTGAGCGGCAAGTACAACGACGGCATCCCGCCGGACAGCCGGGCGGCGCTGAAGGGCTACGAGTGGCTGCAGCGCGGCATCACCCCTGAGCGGATCGAGAAGGTGCGCCGGCTCGCCGAGATCGCGCGCGACCTCGGCTGCACCACGGCGCAGCTCGCGCTGGCCTGGTGCCTCAAGAACCCCAACGTCAGCACGGTGATCACCGGCGCCAGCCGGCCGGAGCAGGTCACCGAGAACATGAAGGCGGTCGAGGTCGCGCCCAAGCTGACCGACGAGGTGCTCGAGCGCATCGAGGAGGTGCTGGGGAACAAGCCGGCGTAGCGGCGGCTCGTATCGGCAGCAGGCAGGCTGGGGAACGTCCTACCGCGGCGTTCCCCACTTGTCACTTCTCCCCGCATACCGCGCGTGCTACACTCGCCGGGACGAACCTGATGAGAGGAGCACGCATATGGAGGAGCTGCTGCGCGATACGGCGAGGCGCGCGATTCGCTACCTGAACGGCCTCAATGATCGCAGCGTCGCCCCGACGGCCGAGGCGGTCGCGCGCCTCGAGGCGCTGGGCGGGCCGCTGCCCGACGCCCCCAGCGACCCGGCCGACGTGCTGGCGCTGCTGGATGAGGTCGCCTCGCCGGCGACGGTCGCCTCGGCGGGCAGGCGCTACTTCGGCTTCGTGATCGGCGGATCGCTCCCGGCGGCGCTGGCCGCGAACTGGCTGGCCGCCGCGTGGGACCAGAACACCGCGCTGCGGGTGATGTCGCCGGCCGCGGCGGCGCTGGAGGAGATCGCCGGCGCGTGGCTGGTGGACATCCTGGGCCTGCCGGCAGGAACGGCCGCCGGCTTCGTCACCGGCGCGACGATGGCGAACCTGGCCGGCCTCGCGGCGGCCCGCCACGCCGTGCTGGAGGCATCCGGCTGGGACGTCGAGGCGCGGGGGCTGTTCGGCGCGCCGGAGATCACCGTCGTGGTCGGCGAGGAGGTCCACGTCAGCCTGGTCAAGGCGCTCGGCCTGCTCGGGCTGGGCCGGGAGCGGGTGGTGCGCGTGCCGGTGGACGGGCAGGGGCGCATGCGCCCCGACAGGCTGCCGCCGCTTAGGGGCCCGGCGATCGTCTGCGCGCAGGCGGGCAACGTCAACACCGGCGCGTTCGACCCGCTGGACGAGATCTGCGCCGCCGCGCACGACGCCGGGGCGTGGGTCCACGTGGATGGCGCCTTCGGCCTGTGGGCGGCGGCCGCTCCCGGGCGGGCGCACCTGGCGCGCGGGCTGGCCGAGGCCGACTCGTGGGCCACCGACGCGCACAAGTGGCTCAACGTGCCCTACGACAGCGGCGTGGCGCTGTGCCGCCACCCCCAGCACCTGCGCGCCGCCATGTCGGTCACCGCGGCCTACCTGGCGACCGACGAGCGGCCGGAGCCATCGCACCACACGCCGGAGATGTCGCGCCGGGCGCGCGGGGTCGAGGTCTGGGCGGCGCTGCGCTCGCTCGGGCGGGCGGGCGTGGCCGACATGGTGGAGCGCACCTGCCGCCTGGCGGAGCGCTTCGCCGCCGGGCTGCGCGCCGCGGGGTACGAGGTGCTGAACGACGTGGTGCTCAACCAGGTGCTGGTCTCGTTCGGCGACGACGCGGCGACGCGGGCGGCGGTGGCGGCGCTGCAGGCCGAGGGCACCTGCTGGTGCGGCGCGACGGTGTGGCAGGGCCGCGCCGCCATGCGGATCAGCGTCTCGTCGTGGGCGACGACCGAGGCGGACGTGGACCGCAGCCTGGAGGCGATGCTGCGCGCGGCACAGGAGGCGCAGCCCGCGCTCAATGAGCGCTAACTTGGCAGGAGTTACGCGGAGCGGTCAGAGCGTGCTTGAGGACGAGAGGGGTTGCGACCCCTCTCGCGCTCTCCCCCGTCGGAAGGGGCTGCACAGCCCCTTCCGAACCATCCCTGCAAGGGATGCCATCTCCCATAGCCCGCCCGTTGTCATGCCTCAGCACACCAGCCGCACGTCTCAGCCACACGGGCTGTTGCATTGCAGCGCATCAGTCTATGCCTGGGGCACGGGCATCGGTGGAGGTGGGCATGACAACGGGCGGACTGGCACGGTAC